>Ga0210387_10000127_pt1 | contig 54198 bp, 52 predicted proteins | sample IncBWC7OmetaG_FD_160108 | JGI IMG/M metagenome (GOLD analysis project Ga0210387, IMG submission 160108) | Forest soil microbial communities from Barre Woods Harvard Forest LTER site, Petersham, Massachusetts, United States - Inc-BW-C-7-O ... | reverse complement strand
AGCACGCAGCCCCCTTCGGCGGCGATCCGGGCAACGTCACCATCTTCGGCCAGTCGGGCGGCGGCGGAAAGGTGAGCGCGCTGCTGGCGATGCCCACCGCCAAGGGGCTGTTCCACAAGGCGATCATCCAGAGCGGCGCCGGCGTGCGCTTCGCCGAGCGCGAGCGCACGACGCGCCTGGCCGATGCCGTGCTGAAAGAGCTCGAGCTCGGTCCCCGTCCCGGTCGCGGGCAGCTCGACGCGCTGCAGGCGCTGCCCATCGCGCGCCTGCTGGAAACCATCGCGCCGGCGCAGAAGACCCTGCCGCCGCCGCGCCCTGCGCTGCTCGACCGCTACAATTTCGGGCCGGTGGTCGACGGGCAGGTGCTGCCGGCCCATCCCTTCGATCCGGCGGCCACCGCCTTGTCGGACGACGTGCCGATCATGATGGGCGGGACCAAGGACGAATCGGCGATCTTCCTGGCGCCCGACGATGCCGTGTGGAACCGCACCTTGAGCGAGGACGAGCTGCACAAGCGCATCGCCGCGGTCGCGGGCGAGGCGGCCGCGGGCCTGCTGACCTATTACAAGCGGCGCGATCCCGCCGCGACCGCGGCCGATCGGCTGATCACTGCGCTCACCGCCGCGAACTTCCAGGTGCGCTCGACCCTGCTGGCGGAGCGCAAGGCGCAGCGCGGCAAGGCGGCCGTGTGGATGTACCGCTTCGACTGGGAGACGCCGGCGTTCGGCGGGCGGCTGAAATCGCCGCACTCGATGGATGTCCCGTTCGTCTTCGATACGCTCGATGTAATCGGCGAGGCGCACCGCAAGCCATACGCGCAGGATCTCGCCGACCGGGTCTCGGCGACGTGGGCCAGCTTTGCGCGCAACGGCGATCCCGCCAACAAGTCGATCCCGGCATGGCCCGCCTACGGCACCGGCACCAACGACAAGCGCGTCACGATGATGTTCAACGATGACTGCCAGGCCGTGGCCGACCCGGATGGCGAGGTTCGGCCGATCTGGAGCGGGATCGCGACCGCCTGACAGACGCGGCTGGCCGCAACGTAGATTATTTTTTCGTGGTCGGGCGTTGATCCTGGGAAGCAAGCAGACGAAGGGCTACTCCCGTCAGCAACACGGCGATCGGAATGCCGATGATCACCGCCACCACGACAACCAGCGGGACGATTTCGTAGCCGCCGGCTTGTGCGACCGGTCCATCGCAGTGCCACCCTATGTTCGTGGCCTCTCCCAGATGGAGCGAACCGCAAGAGGGAACGTGGTAGTACCAGCTCCAGAATCCAACCCAGCACGCGCTGAGGACAAACCAAACCTTGATCATCCTGTGACCGCGTTCGATTTGCATGGCCGTCTCCTGTGGGGGCGACTCCGCCGCTCGCCGCCCCGGGGCGCCGCCCAGGACGAATTGATCCGAGAGCACGCCCGTCACCAGGGGCGTGCGGTGACGGGCGTGGGGGAGAAGAGCGCGCGAGGGCGCGCTCCTGGAGAGATACGAACCGCTCGGCGCAAACGTCCCTCGGCGAGAAAAAAACGACAATCGCAGGCAGTGCGCGATTGCATGCGCGATGAAGCGCAGGGCGATCCAACATCGCCCTGCGCCGCTCGCGGCTCCGGCGGCGCACGATCGTGCGCCTACGTCTCGTTGGCCTGCACGAATCGTCAGTCGGCCGGAGACAGTTCCAGGTATTGGCTGCCGAGCCGGAGCTGAAGCGTGCCGGCGACAGCGCGGCCCCCGATGGCCAGCTCCGTCTTGCGGCAGGTCGAACTGAAGACCAGCGCCATCCCGCTGACGTGCCCTGAGGGCGAGACCTTGAAGGCAACCGGCGCCGTGCCGCAATCGAGCCGGCTCTGCGTTCCCGAGCCAATGCCGTTGGTCACCTTGACCCTGAAGGTGACGACGTGGCGGTCGGCGCGCGTGATCGCTGTTCCCGCATAGAGGCCGTCGTAGGCATCGACCGGCGGCGCGTTGAGGGGGTTCGCCGGCTGGTCGTCGGCGTCATCCCGTTCGCCGTCGGCGCGCGCCGACGCCTGCAGCCAGCGCGAGAAGGCGGCCGCGGCACGCCGCTCGAGCTGCAGGCGTTCAATGCTCTCGGCGCCCGGCATGCCGAGCCGGGCCAGGGCCGACGCCGAGGCAAGATAGAGCACGACCGCCGCCAGCGCGCTCCCCGCGATCGCGACGGCCCATCGGCTCCACCGCTTTTTCCCGTCGGCGAAGCGATCGACCGCGTCTGCATCAAGTATCGCCGTCCTGCGGCGCGCCGCTCGGGCCATGGAGCAGTCCCTCCTCGAGCCGGGGCCTGCATCTTGCGGCGCGCGCGATCCAGCGCCTGTGAGATTGCGCACAGTCGAGTCGCTATTTGAGCGGGCACCTGGTCGAAGATGCCTTGTGCCTCGTGCTCTACGCGGCGCGGCTGAAGCCGCCGCTGCGGAAGATCTTGAGGCTGTAGGGCCGCGGCAGCATCGGGCAGTCATCCCGCGCGCATTCATCCCAGCCGTTTTCCTCGCGCGCCACGTGTGGCGAGAGGCCCCGCTCGATCGCCGACTTGATCCTCTGACAGCGTTCGCAATCTGGCTTGCCGGTCATATCGGCCACTCGCTCCTGGGGCAGGCAGGTTTCTTCGCCGATCAGCGCATAAAAGTTCCATGTGCTTGGGCCGCGTCTTCCATAGAGACGATATAGCCGAATCCTGCGCCGAGGCGGCGCACCCTGCGGCGCGCGACGCCGCCGGTGCGGCAGGCCTGAAAATGGCGCACAGTCGGCGGACCATGCACCTTCCCCTGCACGACGAGTCCCGGCCGCCCCGCACCACCTACAGCGCAGGCGCCGGAACGCCGCTCGGGCTCAGGGCCCTCGCCGGCCAGCAGCGCGCCGACGTGGCGATCGTGGGCGGCGGCATCGCCGGATGCTCGGCCGCGCTGCATGCCGCAGAGGCCGGCGCGCGGGTCGTGCTGGTCGAAGCCAGGGAAATCGGCTGGGGCGCCTCCAGCCGCAATGCCGGCCATGTCCCGCCCGCCACCAAGCACGATCCCGACGAGATCATCGCCCGCTACGGCGCCGCCGCCGGCCAGCGGCTGATCGACGCCGCCGAGCAGGGCCCGGTCGTGCTGGGCGAGCTGATCGCCCGCCACGGCATCGACTGCGACTATGCCGTGCCGGGCATCATCATGGCGGCGCACACCGAGAAGGCGCTGCGAGCCCATGCCAAGAGGGTCGACTACTGGCAGGCGCGCGGCCGGCCGGTCGAGCTGCTGGACCGGCAGCAGGCCGCCGACATGATCGGCAGCGACTACTATCTCGGCGCCGCGATCGACCGCCGCGGCGGCCGCATCAATCCGCTGGCCTATGTGCGCGGCCTCGCCCGCGCGGCGATCAAGGCGGGCGCGATGCTGCACGAAGGCACGCGCGCCACCCGGCTGGCGCGCGACGGCGGCAGGTGGAAGCTCACGACGGACGCGGGCGAAGTCGAGGCCGACCGCGTCTTCCTGTGCACCAACGCCTACACCGACAATCTCTGGCCCGGGCTGCGCGCCACCATCGTGCCGGTGCGCGCCTACCAGTTCGCCAGCCGTCCGCTGCGCGACAATGTCGCCAAATCGATCCTGCCCGGCGGCCAGCCGATGACGGATTCGCGCCGCCTGCTGTCGGGCATCCGCATGCATCACGGCGAGGGCCGCCTGCAGTTCGGCGGCCAGGGCCCCGCCTTCGGGCCGCAGGGCGAGCCGCACTGGTGGGCGACGCATGCCCGCCTGCAGCGCATCTTCCCGCAGCTCGGCGAACTCGAGACCGACTACTGGTGGTCGGGCTTCATGGCCTTCAATGCCGACAATTCCTGGCACATCCATGAGCTGGCGCCCGGCCTGCTGGCGATGCTGGGCTGCAACGGCCGCGGCGTCGTGCTGGCCACGCTGTGGGGCCGCGAGCTGGCGCGCCATGCCGCGGGCACGCCCGCGCGCGAGTTCGTGCTGCCGCCGTCGACGCCCAAGCGGCTGTGGCTGCATCCGGTGGCGCAGCCGCTGGTCTCCGGCCTGATCAAGTACTACGCGCTGCGCGATGCGATCGAGGATCGACGGCTCGAGCGGACAAGACCGGCCTCGGCATGACGGCCACGCTGCCGATGAGCGATCCGCCGGGCATGCCCGACTCCTATTGGGCGGCGACGGCGGCGCCCTGCCCGCCGGTTCCCGACTTCGACGGCAGCGAGACGGCCGAAACGGTGGTGATCGGCGCGGGCTACACCGGGCTCTCCGCCGCCCTGCATCTCGCCGAGCAGGGCCGGCGGGTGCTGGTGCTCGACGCGCACGAGCCGGGCTGGGGCGCCTCGGGCCGCAACAACGGCCAGGTCGTGGCGGCGCTGAAGCACGAGCCGCACGAGATCGAGCAGCGCTTCGGCCAGGAGCGCGGCCGGGCGCTGATCCGCGCCATCGGCGAGGGGCCCGACCTGGTGCTGGGGCTGATCGCGCGCCATCGCATCGAGTGCACGGCGCGGCGCTCGGGCATCCTGACAGCGGCGCATTCGCCCAAAAGCCTGGCCGACCTGAAACGCCGGGTCGAGATCTGGAACGCGCGCGGCGCTCCGCTGCGGCTCCTGTCGCGCGACGAGATGGAGGCGGCGAGCGGCACCGGCTTTTATGCCGGCGGCTGCCTCGATCCGCGCGGCGGCGCGATCAATCCGCTGGGCTATGCCCGCGGCCTCGCGCGGGCCGTGATGGAAGCGGGCGGCGCGATCCGGCAGAAGGCCCGGGTGCGATCGATCGAACGCGCCGGAACGCAGTGGCGGGTGACCACCGACCGCGGCGGCGTCGACGCCGACCGCGTGATCATCGGCACCAACGCCTATACCGGCACCTTCTGGCCCGGCCTGCGAAAGACCTTCCTGCCGGCGCGCACGCCACAGCTGGTGAGCCGTCCGCTGCGCGACAACGTCGCCAGGTCGATCCTGCCCGGCGGCCAGATCATGTCCGACACGCGCGCCCTCACGGTCGGCGTGCGCCTGCACGAGGACGGCCGCCTGCATTTGGGCGGCGGCAACGGCACGGCGGGGGGCGAAAGCGATGCGCTCTACGCGCCGCTCGCGCGGCATGCCCGCCTGCTTTATCCGCAGCTCGGCGAGCTGGAATGGCAGTATCGCTGGACCGGCTTCATGGCCATGACGCCAGACCGCTATCCGCGCCTGTTCGAGCTGGCGCCCGGCGTCGCTGCGGCGCTGGGCTATAGCGGCCGCGGCATCTGCACGGCGACCATCCTGGGAGCCGAGCTGGCGCGCTGGGCGGCGGGCGATGCCGGCATCGACGAACTGGCGATGCCAGCCTCGAGCTTCCGCGCGCTGCCCTATTATCCGCTGCGAGGCATCATCGTCGACACGGCTGTCCGCTATTACGGCTTTCGCGATCGCGGCAGTGTCGCTGGGACCTGAGGGGGACCTGAGAAGGAGGGGGACATGAGCGGACAATCGCAACGGCGCTCACGGAGCATCGCACGGCGCAGCCTGGCCATGGGGGTGGCCGCCATCGCCCTGGCGACTGGCGCCAAGCGCGCGGCGGCCCAGCCCGGCGATTCGACCTGGAATCCGATCACCGGCACGCCAAAGGGCACGCTCGAACGGTCCCAGGCGGAGACGGTCCGAGTGGACGGCCGGCTGTACGAAGTGCGCGTCGCGTCGACCGCGGTCGCCGGCGAGTACTGGCTGCTGGTCGTGCGGGGCACGATGGTCATCGACCCCGATCCCGAGCTCGAAAGCCAGCGCAATTGGAACATCGTCCAGCCCTTCATGCAGCGGACCTGCAAGGGCCATTTCGCGGTGCTGGAAGATCATCTCGTCGAAAAGGTCAACCTCTACATTCGTTTCCGCTGCGGTGGCTGACCGGCCGCGGTTCACGTGATTCGGGGCGGGCTTCGGCGTAGAAGAGCATGGGGACTCCATTGGGACTCAAGAAAGAGGGGGACATGAGCGAACCATCACGACGAATCGCACGGCGCAGCCTGGCCGCGGGCACCGCACTGGCGGCGACCGCCATCATTGTGACGCGCGGCGCGCGACCCGCCGCGGCCGAGCCGGCCAAATCGACCTGGGAGGTGGTCACCGGCACCAAGAAGCTGCGGCTGGGAGCGGCGATCTCCGAGCCGTTCGCCTTCAAGGACCTCGACGGCAGCGACAAGCCGGGCGCTGTGAAGGCGGGCAACTCGGTGTGGCGCGGCGTCTCGGTCAACTGCGCCAAGGAACTGGCCGACGCGCTGGGGGCGGAGCTGGAGGTCGTCGAGACGACCTACGGCAACGCCGTGATCGGCCTGCAGACCGACAAGTTCGACCTGATCTTCGCGCTCGACGGCACGGTGAAGCGCGCCGTCGCGGTCGATTTCGTGCCGCAGCCGCTGTTCATGTACGGCACGGCCATCCTCGCCCACAGCGGCGCCGACATCGCGACCTGGCAGGCGATCAACGACAAGAAGCTCAAGATCGGCGTGCCGGTGGGCACCACGATGGAGAGCGAGACCACGCGGCGCGCGCCGGCAGTCGAGCTCACCCGCTTCCAGAACATCAACGAGATGATCGCGGCCTTCCAGGCAGGGAGGGTCGAGGCGATCTCCGGCTCGCTCACCGGCATGACGCTGGCGAGCGGGCGTATGCCCAACACCATCGTCGCCATGCCCAACCCGCCGGCGCTGTTTCCGGCCACCGCCGCGATCCGCCAGGAGATCGACCCGCGCTGGCGCAATTTCCTCACGACCTCGTTCGGCTACCTCGCCTACTCGGGCTTCGTGCAGAAGGCGCTCGACCAGGCCTATGCCTTCCGCGGCGTCGACATCACGAAGGTGCAGCCGGTGGTGATCCGGTAGAGACCATCGCGCACGGACCCGTCAGGCCCAGCTGGCGAAGCAGAGACCCGTTCCGGTTCCGGCGGGCGTGCGATAGCCGGGGAAGTAGTCGACCCAGCTGAGATCGAGGTGTTCGAGTGCGCCGGCGGCGCAGATCCAGTTGCGAATCTCGGAGTTGCCGGCATTGAGCTGCTCGCGCGGCAAGGTTTGCAGCGCCTGCGCGTCCTTTTCGCGCAGCGCGCGAATGAGCCCGCCGTCGAGCGCCTCGTCGACAGTGAAGTGGCTGAGCCCGCCCGACGCCACGACGCCGATGCGCAGGCTTTCCGCGTAGCCCTCGATCGCCTCGCGAATGGCCTGGCCCAGCCTGTAGCAGCGCCGCGGCGAGGGCTGGTTGGGCGGATAATAGGTATTGAGGACGACCGGGACGACCGGGATCGCCACGCCGTTCATGAGCCGCCGGTGGACGAAGCCGAACGCATGCCCCTCGCCTTCCCCCTCGGGCAGCGCATTGGCGGAGGCCACGTCGAAGTCGCGGTCGATGAGCGCCGCGATGAGATGGTTTGCGAGCTTCGCGTGAACCGGATAATGCCGCGTTTCGCTCACTTCGTAGTAGCGGGCAGAGGCGCGCTTCATCCAATCCGGCCGCCTTGGCCCATCGGGCCCGGGCGTCCGCGTCCGGTTCGGCACGTTGGCGATGGTCTCGCCGCGATAGACCAGGATGCTCGGCATGTTGTCGTCGTGGTAGATCTCCTTGTGGTCGTCGCCGATGACGACCACCGCATCGAGCGCGGCGCCGATCAAGCCTTCGTGCAGCCGGCCGAGCGCCAGCATCGCCCCGGCGTGGCGCCCGGCAAGCTTGTCCGCGGCAAGCTCGGCCGGCAACCCGGGCGGTGCGACCGCCAGCAGCTCATCGTAGGTCGCGCGCCGCCCATCCTTGTGAAGATGCGGTCGATGCCGATCGAGCTCTTCGAACAGCGGCCACTCCTCGGCGGCGGCATTGAGCATCGGCGTATGCGAGGTTCCGGCGCCGAAGACGATGCTGGCCATGGCAGTAATCCTCGCCTGCTATCCTGTTACCGCGCCGGCCACCAGTCCGCGCACGATGTAACGCTGCACGCAGAGAGCCAGCACGAGGACGGGCAAGGTGATGAAGGTCGCCGCCGCCATCAAGGTGCCCCACTGGATCGAGTTATAGCCGATATAGCCCAGCACGGCGACGGGCAGCGTCTTGGTCTTCTCGTTGGCGAGCACCAGCGCGAACAGGAAATTGTTCCACGAGGCGATGAAGGCCAGGATTCCCGTGGCGGCGATGCCCTGCGCGGTCAGCGGCACGATGATGCGCAGCAGCACGCCCACGAGCGAGCAGCCGTCGATCAGCGCCGCCTTCTCGATCTCGATCGGCACGGCCTCGATGAAGCCGATCATCATCCACACCGTGAGCGGCAGGGTGAAGATCAGGTGGCTCGCGATCAGGCTGACGTAGCTGCCGACCAGCTGCAGCTCGAGGAACATCACGAACAGCGGGATGAGAAAGGCGATGCCCGGCGCCATGCGCGCCAGCAGCAGCACGACGCCGATGCCGGTGCGGCGCCAGCGCGCCAGCGCGTAGGCAGCGGGAATGCCGAGCAGCAGCCCGAGCGCCGTGGCGCCCGTCGCCACGATGGTGCTGTTCAGCGTGTAGTGCAGGAAGGAGTTGTCGGCCAGCACCTGGCGATAATTGTCGAGCGTCGGGGTGAACACGAAGACCGGCGGGAAGGCCAGGAAGTCGACGGTGGTCTTGAACGAGCCCAGCACCATCCACAGGAACGGGGCGATCAGCAGGAACGTCACCGTCCATCCCGCCACCGCGAAGCCCAGCCGGCGGCGGCGCTGCGGACTCATGCGCCGCCTCACGAGGCCGGCCTCCGCAACCGGATCAGCACCAGAGTGCAGGCGATGACGATGGCGAAAAGCACCAGCGCGATCGCCGAGCCGTAGCCGATCTTGTCGTAGGAGAGCGCCGCCAGGTAGTTGTAGAGGTTGATGGTCTCCGACAGATGCCCCGGCCCGCCGCCGGTCATGACATAGACGATGTCGATCAGCTTCAGGAGATCCATGACCCGCAGCATCGCCGCGACCATCAGGGTCGGCAGCATCATCGGCAGAGTGAGATAGCGAAAGCGTTGCAGCGCGGAAGCGCCATCGACCAAGGCCGCCTCGAACGGCTCGGGCGGCAATGCGGCGAGGCCCGCGATGCAGATCAGCGCCACCATCGGCGTCCACATCCAGGCATCGACCGCGACCAGGGTCGGCACCACGAGGTCGGGATCGGACAGCCACAGCGGCGGATGGTCGATGCCGACGGCGCCCAGCAGGTAGCGCACGATGCCGAGCGTCGGATCGAGCATGATCACCCATACGAGCCCCATGGCCGCCGGCGTCGCCACCATCGGCAGGATCAGCAGCGCCCGGCACAGGCTGCGGCCGGGGAAGCGCTCGTGCATCAGCAGCGCAATGCCCAGCCCCAGCGGCAGGTTGGAGGCAAGACCGAGGGCGGTGAACCAGAAAGTGCGGCCGAGCGCCTCGACGAAGCGCTCGTCCTGGACGAGGTGGGCGAAGTTGGCCAGGCCCACGAAGCGCGGCGGATCGAAGCCCACCAGCGACCAGCGATGCAGGCTCATCCAGCCGAGATAGAGCAGCGGGAAGCCCATCACCGCCAGGATGGCGACCAGCGCCGGCAGGCTGAGCAGCTCCGGAGTCCAGTCCCGCCGCCGCCGCGGGCTGATCGGGGCCCGCGGCGCCGCGGCGACATCAGCCATTGATGATCGCCAGCACCTGCTTCTGCGCTTCGTTGGCGGCCTTGGTGATGTCCTCGCCGCGCAACGCCGCGATGATCGCCTGGCCGATGGCGGCGCGCGTTTCGGGCACCTGGACGACCAGCGGATTAGCGCCGTTCGGCACGGCGTTCGGGATCTGGCTCTGCACGATCTCGATCACGCCGGCCGGCGCCGCTTTCACGTAGGCGTCGGCCGAGAACACCGACTTGCGCGACGACGGCAAGGTGGTCGCGAGACTGGCGGCCAGCATGTTGCGCTTGGAGGTCAGCCACTGGATGGCCGTCCAGGCGGCCTGTTGCTGCTTCGACGAGGCGGCGATCGCCGGTCCCCAGGCGATCACCGTCGAATGGCTGCCCGACGGGCCGGCCGGCACCGGCACCATGCCGACCTTGTCGACGATGCGCGACTGCGAGGGGTCGCGGAAATAGGCCAGGAAATTCACCGCGTCGGCGAACAGCGCGGCGCGCTCCTGCTGGAACAGCGGATAGGTGGTCTTCCACTGCATGCCGAGCACGTTGGGCGGCCCGGCCGCGCGCAGGATCTCGCTGTAGTATTTCAGCGCATTGATGAAGGGCGCGCCGCCGAGCTCCGGCTTGCCGTTGTCGTCGAGCCATCGCCCGCCATAGGCGAACAGGAACGGGGCGAAGGTGTAGAGCGCCTGCACGCCGTCGCCGCGCGTCACGAAGCCGGCGACGTTGCCGGCCGGATCGTTGAGCGCCTTGGCCGCCGCCATCAGCGTGTCGAGCGTGGTCGGCGGCGCGAGGCCCTTGGCGTCGAGCATCGCCTTGTTGAAGAACAGCGCCTGCACCTCGGTCGAGATCGGTATGCCCAGCAGCTGCCCGTTCAGGCGATGGATATTGAGGATGTTCGGGAAGAAGTCGCTGAAATCCCAGTCCGGTGCGGTCAGGTCCGACGCGATCAGCGGCTCCAGCGGCGCGTACCAGCGCGCCCGTGCGAAGGACGCGCCATCCCACGACGGCAGGGTGAAGAACGCGTCGACCGCGCCGGGATCGGAGCGCAAGGTCAGCGGCAGCTTCTGGCGGAGCTGGTCTTCGTAGAGGATCTCGAGGTTGACCTTGATGCCGGTCTCGGCCTCCAGCGCCGGGAGCTGCTTCTGCGCCCACTCGGTCCAGGGATGCACCGACACCATGAAGCGGAGCTGGCTGCCGTTGAACCTCTTCCAGTCGAAGTCGGCCGCCGAGGCCGTCCCGACCATCGGTGCGATGGCCGCCGAGGCGAGCAGCCTCCGGCGCGTGAGAGATGTCGCCATTGTCGTTTCCCCCTTCTTGCCGCGCACGATAATCTTGGCGGCTTGTCCTGTCATTCGGACGGTTTTCAGGCGCGATCGGGGTGGGGATGGGCGGCACGCCAAGGGACATGCCAAGACTGGGCATCCGGCTTCATGGCGGTCTCGCACCGCGGCACTGCGTCGAGCTGGCCGTCGCGGCCGAAGCCCAGGGCTTTGCCTCGGTGTGGTTCGCCGAGAATCCGCTGGAGCGCGGCGCCTTGCCCGCGTTGGCCGCCTGCGCCGCGGCGACCCGCCGGATCGAGCTCGGCATCGGCGTGTGGAATCCCTTCCTGCGCCATCCGGCGCAGATCGCCATGGATGCGAGCGCGCTCGACGAGCTGGCGGAGGGCCGCCTGACGCTCGGCATCGGCGCGGGTCTCGCCGCACCGATCAGGCGGCTGGGCATCGACAATGCGAAGACGCTGGCGGCGCTGCGGGACACCTTCGCTATCGTGCGCGGCCTGCTCGCCGGCGAGGCCGTCACCCACAAGGGCAAGGTCTTCATCGTCGAGGACGTGAAGCTTTCCTACAAGCCCCACCGACCCGACCTGCCGATCCTCCTGGCGGCCCGCGGACCCAAGGCGCTGGCGCTCACCGCGGAGGTTGCCGACGGCCTCATGGTCTCCAACATGTGCCCGCCGGGTTTCACGCGCTGGGCAGCGGCGATCGCGCGGCCGGCGCGGCTGGTGCAATATGCGCCCTGCGTCGTCGCGGCCGACCGCGAAACGGCGAGGGCGGCGATCAGGCCCGTGCTGGCCAGCCTGCTCAGGACGTTCTGGACACTCGGGTTAAAAGTCCCGGCGGCGAAGGCAAGCCTGGTCGACCACAGCGGCATTCCCGAAACGGAGTTCGCCGCCGCCGTCGCCGGGCCCGCGACGGCGCTCGACGAGCGCTTCGTCGACGCCTTCGCCGTCGCCGGCACGGCCGACGACTGCCGCACGCGGATCGCGGCGTACGGTGCGGCGGGGGTCACCGACCTGGTGCTGACGTTCGTCGGGCCCGATCCCGTGCGCGACATGGCGCGCTTTTCGCTTGGGCCGACGGCATGAGAGCGTTGAAAGTCCTCCTTGTCGCGATCGCTGCCCTCATGGCCGGCATCCCCCAGGCGCCGGCGCAGGAGTGGCCCGACAAGCCTCTCCATTTCATCGTGCCGTTCGCAGCGGGCGGCTCGACCGACGTGCTGACGCGTCTGTTGTGCGAGCAGCTCACCGTCGAGCTCAAGACGCCCTGCGTGGTCGAGAACAAGGGCGGCGCCGGCGGCAATCTGGGTGGCGCCGCGGTCGCCGCCGCGCCCGCCGACGGCACGACCTTCCTGGTCTCGGCGCCGGGCGTGCTCGCCTACAACAAGATCCTCTATCGCGAGATGGCCTTCGATCCCGACAAGGATCTCGACCCGATCTGCCTCTACGCCTTCCAGCCCAACGTGCTGGTGATCCATCCCGCACTGCCGGTTAAGAGCGTGGCCGAGCTGATCGCCTATGCGAAGGCCCATCCGCGCCAGCTGAACTACGCCTCGGGCGGCGTCGGCTCGACCTCGCATGTCGCAGGCGAGCTGTTCAGGACCATGGCCGGGCTCGAGTGGCAGCACGTGCCCTATCGCGGCACCGGCCCGTCGCTGGTCGACCTTTTGGCGGGCCAGGTCCAGCTCACCATCGACAATCTGCCGGCGATCCTGCCGCACATCAGAAGCGGCGCGTTGCGCGCCCTCGCCATCAGCACCGCCCACCGCGTGCCGCTTCTGCCCGACCTGCCGACCATCGCCGAGGCCGGCCTGCCGGGCTATGCCGCCATCTCCTGGCAGATGGTGGCGGCGCCCATGGGCACGCCGCGGCCGATCCTCGACCGCATGGCCGGCACCATCAGCAAACTCACCGCCGAGCCCGCCTTTCGCGCGCGCGTCGCCGAGGCCGGCGCCGAGGCGGCGGGCGGCACAGTCGACGAGGCGCGCGCCTTCGTGAAGCAGGAGACCGTGAAGTGGCGCGAGGTGGTGCTAAAGTCCGGCGCCAGGGCGGATTGAAGGGTTTCAGATGACGGACGCGAAGATCGTCGGCGGTAGCGAGGCCGACCGCAAGAAGCTGCTCGAGCTGCACGAAGAGTACCTGGTCGCCAACGGCAAGTTCGACTGGCCCGGCATAAAGCACATGTGGAGCGAGGCTCCGCATGCGACGTTCTTCAATCTCAACGGCCACACCTACCGGGGCGCCGATCATTGGCGCCGGCTGTGGGCGTTCTACATCCAGAACGTGAAGGGCTCGTACTGGACGCCGTTCGAGGTCGGCGGCGAGATCACGGGGGACATGGCCGTGATCTGGTGCCACCGCCACTCGCAGCGTAACTGGGTCGGCACCGTGGCCGCGCCGCCGCGCGACATCCATTACCAGGGCCAGGACTTCGTCAGCCGCTCGACCATGGTGTTCCACAAGGAGAACGGGCAGTGGCGCGTGATCCACGCCCACTTCTCGGTGGGCGATTCGGGCGAGCGGCCGGGCGGAGTCTGAGACGCGCGAGGCGCGCCCCGGCGCTCAGGCGACGCCGGCGATCCGTAGAATGACCTCGATGACGGCATCGACCACTCGCCCGAGCAACACCCCCAGGATGTTCAAATTCAAGCCGAGCTGCGCGCCCAGCATCGGCAGGATGAAAAGCAGGCCGATGAGGATCAGCATGCCGTGACGTTCCAACCGGGCGAGCGGCAGGGCGAGGCTGGCCGGCAGCAAGCCCACGGCAACGCGGCCGCCATCGAGGGGCGGCAACGGGATCATGTTGAAGACGGCCAGCATGACATTGATGAGGATGGCATTCTCGAGATTCTGCAGAAGCCATTCGTGGGCACCCGCCGGCAGAAGGCCGACAAGGTGGACCATCAGAGCGGCCGCCATCGCCAGCACAAGGTTCGTGGCCGGCCCGGCCGCCGCCACCCACACCATGTCGCGGCGCGGACGATGCAGCGCACCGAAGTTCACCGGAACCGGCTTGGCATAACCAAAAAGGAAGGGCGTCCGCAGCAGCAAGAGCATGGCCGGCAGCACGATCGTACCGAACGGATCGACGTGCTTCAGGGGATTGAGGCTGACCCGGCCCAGGCGCCAGGCGGTGTCGTCGCCGAACCAGTGCGCGACAAAGCCGTGCGCCGCCTCGTGGAGGGTGATTGCCAGGACGACCGGCACAACCCAGGTCGAGGCGGTATAGAGCACCGTGACCAACTGCTGATCCATTTTACGCTGCCGCCTCTGCTGTGCCGAAGTTCCGTCCACCGCAAGGATCGCCGATTGCGATGTTCGATTTGCGGCAACGTGGCCGGACGCTGCATCGACGACCGTCGGTTCGTGCGCCAGCCGTTCAGGTGGCAAAGCCAAAGCAATACTCCCGCACCTGCTCGACGGGGATGCGCGCGTGGCTTTGCACGATGATGAACTTGCCGCCGGGATCGCGGCCCTTGGGCAGCCTGACCAGCCGCTCGAAATCGCCGGCTTCCCAGACACAGGCCTGCTCCGAGACAAGCTGGGTGTCCGAGAAATAGCAGGGATCCCAATGGACGTGATAGTCGAACAGGTTGCGGTTGAGCTCGGCGACGCTGGTGTACAGCGAATATTCCGTCCACGGAATCGTGCCCAGCCGCCGGATCACCTCGAAGCCCAGCGTCGTCACGGGGTCGAGCAGCCTGTGATGAAAATGCGCCAACGCCTGGGCGGCCAGGTCGCCATGGAGAATGTTGGGTGTAACCGACAGGCCGTGGGCGCCGGCGTCATAGGCGACCCCGACCAGACTGGCGGCGCGCCGCCACCAATCGTGATGGCACTTGGGCTCCCAGCGGGACAGTGCCCTGCCCTCGTGCACGAAAGTCGTGGCGTCGAAGTCGCCGACACAGGCCACGTCGGAATCGAGCGTGAGGTAGCCGCCGAATCCAAGCCTGGCCGGCACGTGGAGCTTGACGATCTGCTGACGAAACCAGCCGGTCAGCATGAAGAAACGACTGAAGGGCGAGAAGAAGTCGCTTTCGGGACGCACCGTGACGTTCACGCGCGCCAGCTTCGGCAGGCTGGCCCGAACGAGGTCAGCGTCGGGTGTCGGCGCCACGATCAGCAGATCGAACGGCCGGCGATCCCGCCAGTGCCGGCCCAGCGACTCGATCAAGACACAGGTGCGCTCCAGATCGTCCTTGTAATGCAGACGACGCAGAGCCAGCGGCAGAATGGCATGGCGAACTTCAGTGAACATTCCTGGTCCTCGCGGCGATGCGGCCCATCCTCTGCTCGCATCGGACGCGGCTCAGGCGCCGGCCTTTGCCCAGCCTAAGCTGGCATTTCGTCCGAGACTGTTCCGAATTGACCACTTCGAGGGCGGATGACGTCGGTGCTAAGCTTGCTGGATGGCCGACAAGATCCACTGACCGCCGCGGCTGCGCAGGAAGGTCCAGACCTCCCTCGCCTCGGTCCGCTCATGGTCACTGCCGTCGACGATGCGGCCGTCGGCAATCCTGCGGGTCACGTCGATCATGCTGAAGCGCATGGCGACCGTCGCGTAGTCGAGACCGGCTTCGCTCCACGCCTCCGACAGGTCACCTTGCTCGAGCTTCACCGCCTCGACCTTGTTCTCGAGGCCGCGGCTGGAGTTGCCAGAGAGTTGGTCCGAGAAATAGCCGAGCATCTCCGGCGTCACGAGGCCGCGCAGCCGGGCGAGGTCGCCGTTGCCGTAGGCGGTCTGGATGTCGCTCAGGAGGGTCTCGAAGGTCGTGTAGTCCTCCGTGGTGATGGCGAGCTGTGCCGACGCGCCGCCCACCAGAAGAGGCCCGCCGGAGAGCGCCATAGGCCGCGCCATCGGCGCGTCGGTCCTGCCCGGCGCGGCCGCGTAAGCGTAGGCCGGGGTCGCCGGCCGGACCCGCGCGGCGCTCCAGCCGCGGAACAGCCGAACGGCAAGGTAGGCCACGCCGCCAATCAGCAGAACCTGCAAGAGCAATCCAAGGATGCCTGCGCCGCCGCCAAAACCGCTGCCAAACATCATGCCGAACAAGCCGGCACCGAGGAGGCCGCCCATCAGGCCGGACATGAAGGGGTGGCGCGCCATGAATCCGCCGGATTGCGCCGCGGCGGTTGCAGGGTTGGGCGCCGGCTGCTGCGGCGTCGCGCTTCGTTCGACGGGTTGCGCGGTGGGCGCGGTCTGGGTCGGCGGCGGCGCCTGGTAGGTCCTGCTGCCGCGACTGCCGCCACTCGAGCCCGCGCCGGCACGGGCGTCGGCCAGCGACGGCGCAACGATGATCATGGCGGCGATCACCGCAAGCCAACGAATAGTCTTCACGCGCAAGCACCCCTGTCGGACCCAGCCAACGCCCGTCATGTTAGGTGCATGGGCTCGCTAAACAAGGCTTTGGCGGCAATTTTTGCGCCCTGCCGGGCAGAACGAGACGGATCAGAAGCACCCGATTCGCGCGTTCCTACGGCCATTTGAGGCAAACAGCTTCCGAGCCGCATGGAATTCCTATGCGATTCTGCCGACATATGGCGCACCGCACAGCAAGAAAGTGGGTGCAGGAGATCTCCATGAACGATCTCGTCGACGTTGCCCTTCCGGCCAATGCCCAGACCGCCGCCGAGGCGTTGGGGCTCAAAGTTTCCCGCAGCGTGGTCAGCGGCTTGCGGATCCGCCAGATCGAGCGCGAGGACGCCCTGATCGCGATCGAGTTTCTGCGCGACTGGGGTTTTGTCGCCCGAATCGTGGAGAGCACGCCGCACGGCGAGGGCCCGATGGCGCCTCTCAAACGAGCGGCCTAGAACGCCCTGGACGCTTCGCGCCCGGCCGGCTGAGCCGGCCCGACGTCCAGCGGTCGGTCAGCCGACCGGCTGCAGCGGCAGAGCCGTTTGCAGGGCGGGCTGCCTGCCCGGCTGCGGCCAGGACAGCAGGCGCCTCAGCAACCGGATAGCCAGCCGCCGCCACAGCGAAGGTGGCGCAAAATGCGAGGCAAACTCACGGTTTATTTCCAAAGGCCGCCAATAGGATACGTACCATTCCCGATAGGCCGCATGAAAGACCTTGGTCTGCTCCCGCGAAGCCCGAAGGAAGGAGCAGTCGCAGTCGGCATGGATCTGCACGTCGTCCGCGCTGACGAAGTGGAACCTGTGCCTGCTTCTCACGTGATGAAGGGTGTCGTTCGAGAATTCGAACTCCTCGGGTCGGGAGCGAAGCGCGGTAATGGCCGGGGCGAGTTCCAGATAAGTCATCAAACACTCCTCTAGTTACGGCGCATAAACGCCGCGGAGCCGTGCCTGGATACACGGACAGCGACAAATTTTTGCCGCACCCTGAGTGGTCGCGCATTGGTCACGCCGTGCCTCTCTTGCCGCGCTATTCTCGATTCTCGGCGGACACTCCCGCCAAACCAACGGAGTGGGTCATGACTGGCGATCGCACGGCGACAGATCCCGCAGCAGGCAAGGCGCAGCCGGCCGGCGCAAGCGGCGCCGAGCCGTCGATGGACGCGCTGTCGCGCCAGCTTGGCGAGCGGGTGGCCCGGCAACGGGCGGTCGATCCAGCTTCTGCCGCGGCGGCGCGGCGCGCCGCGTTGCAGGCCTACGACCAGGCGCGTGAGCGCCGGCTGATCGCCGGACTGAGTGTCGTCCTGGCGCTGACCGTGGGCGCAGCCCTGGCCTACTTTGTCTCGACGCTCGACACGCGGCCCGTTCCGCCGTTGCCAAGCGCTGCGGCGCGGCCGGAGCCGGCGGCCGCTCCGCCCGACTCTGCGTTGGCCTCATCGTCGCCCACGCCCACGGCCACCGTCGAGCCGGCGGCAATGGAGGTGGCACCGACGGCGGACAGCCCACCGGCCCCGATCAAGCCAAAGCCGAGCGCCGCTCCGTTGCAGCGCGACGAGGTGAGGGAAATCCAGGCGAAGCTGCAATCCTTCGGCTTCAATCCGGGCCGGGTCGACGGCAACGCGGGGCGCATGACCGAAGGCGCCGCCAGGCGCTACCAGCAGGACAGGGGCCAATCGCAGACCGGCGAAATCGACCGCGCGCTGCTGGACCAGCTCCGTCAGGATCCCGCACCCCCGGTTGCCCAGCAGGTCGACCAACGGGCCGCACGGCCCAACGCCCACGCGGCCCGTTCGGCCGGACAGCGGCGCGCCGACCTGTTCGAACCCGTGCGGGCCGCGGGCGATCGCCTCGGCCGGTGGCTGGATTCCCTGGCGCGCTGATGACCGCGTCGGCTAGCGCGGCACGTCGCCTTCCAGCATGACGCGATAGAGATAGCGCGTCTGTTCCATGTCGTAGTCGCCGTTGGCCTTGTGCAGCAGGCAGCGGTTGTCCCAGATCACGAGGTCGCCAGGCTGCCATCGGTGGCGATACTGGAAGCGCTCGGCCGTGGCGTGTTCGAGCAGTTCGTGCAGCAGCGGCAAAGCTTCCTTGTGGTCCAGGCCGAGGATGCCCTCGATGCGGATCGGGTTGATGTAGATCGACTTGCGGCCGCTCTCCGGGTGCGTGCGCACGACGGGATGCAGGACGGCGTTCGGCACGCGCTCCTTGTTCGCGTCGGAGAGCGTCATCAGTTTTCGCGCGCTGTGGCTGCTCTGGTAGACGTGGATCGCCACCAGGCCGGCGATGCGATCCCGCATCGGCGCCGACAGCGCAGCGTAAGCCGCCGCCATGTTGGCGAACTGCGTATCGCCGCCGCGATCCGGCAAGCTGACGGCGTGCAGGGCCGTGGCCTTGGGCGGACGGGCGTCATTGGAGTGGTCGGTGTGCCAGCCTTCGCCGGGGATGTAGCGACGACCGTCGGGAAAGCGATCCTGGTTGGAAAGGTAGTGAATCTGCGGGCACTCGGGCAGCGCAAAGCGCGTGTTGTGCTGCATGAACACCCGCCCGAACAGCTCGACCGCACCCAGCACCTGGTGCGGCGCGAGCGACTGCTCACGGATGACCAGCACACCGTGCGCGACGAAGGCGCGATTGAGGGCGGCTTTGTCCTCGTCGCTGATCGGACGCGCGAGATCGATGCCGCGAACCTCGGCGCCGGTATGGTCGGTCATGGGTTTGACCTCCATTGCCTCCTCCTTCACGCCTGGTGCGACGGCCGTCTCCTGACCAGATTGCCACGAGCCCAAGGCGGGCACGACCAACCGACGCATGCGACGGCCCTCCGATGGGAGCCGATCAAAGCCTAGGCACAAAACGGCAGTTGGTCTATCGAGCAACTACAATGTCTTGAGATACTCGATCAGGTCGTCGCGTTCATCCGCCGTCAGCGCGCGTCCGATCACCCCGGGCGGGCGTTTTGCTCTGTCGGTTTCCGTTCCTTCGAACGAATGGCCGAGGTTGCTGCTGCCGGGCTCGGTCGCGTCGAACGTCGTCAGGCCTATGGCGCAGGGCAGGGGGTCGAGGGGAAGTCCAACATTCTTGGGGTCGAACTGCCGGCTGCCGACGCAGAACGATGTCGGCCGCTCTTTTTGCGGCGTCAGCATCGCGCGCAGCGTCGGCACCGAGCCGTTGTGCAAATAGGGCGCCGTGGCCCAGACCCCGTCGAGCGGTCTTGCCTTGTAATGCGTGACGATCTTGCCGGACACCGTGAAGGTCCGGTCGTTCGGGCAATTGGGCCGTGGCCCCCGCATCGCCTTCTCGGCCTCGCGGCCGGTCGGGTTGTCGGCGAACCATTTGTCGACCGCACTGCCGACAACCGCCATCAACGCGATGCCAAAGACCTTGTTGAGGTCGTCGCGGTTGCCGAGCCCGCATTCGCCTCGCGCGTCCAGGACCTTGACGGGTTTGAAGGCCAGCGCCGGCGGGAGCGCCACCGTGCGTTCGGCGAGAATGCGCGATTGCCCGGGATCGGTTCCCATCTCGGTCACCGGTATTTCCACGATGTTGAGGAAATTCCGGTCGCCCATCCTGACCCAGTTCGGATCGCGGCGGTCGGGGCTCTTTTCGCTCCAGAAGGAATAGTCCGGCCAAAGCCTGTCGAACGCGGCATCCCTCACCGGTCCGCGATGACAACCGACGCAAAAAGCCCGGTAGACCTCGCGGCCCTTCTCCACTTTTCCGGCATCGATCGTCCAGCTCGGGTCGCCCTGGAATATTTTGGCGACATCGCTCCATTTGGGCGCCGCAAGCCCGTCGAAGCTCCGGCGATTTTCGCTGAACGGGTCGCTGCCCTGGATCAGCTTCTCCATCTCCGCGATGTTCGCGAGCTGCAGCGACGAATCGAAGCGCCGCGCCGCGTCCGCCCCGACCACATCGACCTTGGCGCCGGCGCCCAGCGCCTCCCCCCGCGTTGCGCACGAGCGCGTTGAAGATCGACGCATCGTACTGGGCCCACAGGAATGTCGGCGCGTCCCACAGAGGTGGAAAGCTCACGGGCGCGATGACCGGCGCAAAATTCGCCGCAAGCGCGCTCGACACATGCTGGGTCGCCGGGTCTTTCGGATCCTTCGTGACGATATCGTTCGGCAACAAGCTGTTGAAGAACACGAGATTGCTCGCGCGATTGAGGGCATCGAGTCGTCCGAAGCCCTCCTTGACAGGCGGCGTCGTGCTGCTTTGTCTGACCCATCGCCCAATGATGACGAACCTGTTCAGGGCCTCCTGCATCTCCTGATGGAGCTTCGCCTTGTCCTGCCAGGCGGGCCAATCCGGATTGCGCGCCGCCAATCGCGCTGCAAAGCGATCGAAGCGACCCGGCACTTCCAGGGTGTAGAGGACGGCGAGGACAACGGCCTCTTCGAGCTTCACCAGATTCGTCATGGCGGGTCCGCCGTCGAAGCGGATGCTGACGTTCTTGTATTCAAGGTGGCCGGAGTGGCATCCGGCGCAGGTCAAGCCGATCAGCGCGGGGTACTTCGCGCGCGTCGTGGGATCGCTGCCCGGTTCCATGCGGGCAAAGCCGACCGGCAGGCCGTCGCGGTTATCGGGATAGCCGGCGATCCTGTAGCGCTCGACTTCAGTGGCGGCCTCCGGCGCCAACCCCTTCGGGAGTGGCGGGCTCGGAATGAAACCATAGCGCTGAAGATAGGCCGTGTCGGCGAGGCGGCCGGGTGCTGCGAACGGCGAGAGTTCCGGGCGCTCCAGCTCCAGGAACCAGTCGTAAGGCACGGGCAGCGTCGCCGTTCCCTGCGAGGTGTGGTGAAACCAGAAGCGTTCGCGATCGGACCACGACTGATCGAGCCAGTGCGCCTCCTTCACCTCGCTCGCTTCCGGCAGCGTGGGCGGCAGAAAGCCCGCGATGGCCGTTCCCTCGCCGCCAGCTTTTTCAAGCACCGCTTTGGCGGTTTGCGGGGCGAACACGACGATGGCGACGGCGATGGCGGCCAACCCGACCGCAGCAACGAGAGCCCGCCGAATCAAACGCCAAAGCATCATCGCTCCCCCGATCGGCTTATCGCCCGCAGCGATAGCAGTTCTCGGGTCGTCGCAAAATACGCTGGTCTACGGCACGCGGTAGAATGGGTTGGGCAAAAGGAACATCCTTTCCGCGTGGCCGCCCAAAAGGTCCGAGGGTTGATCGCCCATGTTGGCGATGATGGTAAATCCCGCCTGCTCGATCTCCGCCCGTATCGGCGCCTTGAAATCGGTGACGGACGAGAAGCGCGCGCCCGCGGGGACGGCGTAGAGTTTTTCGTAACCGGCATAGCCCACGGCGGCGAGATTGCGTTCCGTCGCCTCGCGCTGGTTCTCGGGACGGCCGGTGATGAAGAAGACGGTGACACCCAGCGCCCGCGCCTGCTGGAAAACCTGCAGGGTGGGCAGGATGGCGGGATCGCGGCCGAGCTGATCCCAGGCGGCCCATCCGCAGGGCGCGTCGAGGGCGAGATCGCACGGGCCGCCGACGGGCCGGCCGAAATCGTCGCGCACGATCACCTCCCAATTCGACAACGACGTGTCGTCGACGTCGAGCACGAGGGCCGGCCGGCGGGCCGATGGCGCGCGCTCGGCGATCCACCGGCCGGCTTGCCGCGCCACCAGGGCGACATCGCGATCATAGGCGCCCGAATCGTGGTAGGCGGTCGCGGCCAGCATCGCGTCGCCGACATTCAGCGGCTGGCCGGGCGAGGTCACGAAGATCGCTCGATCGTCGGCCTGCACGGGGCCAGTCGCGCAAACCAGCAGAAAGAGCATCGCCGCGCCGGCGTGAACGCGGCGCGTGATCGTTCCGACGTTCATTCTCGACATAGCGGTGCATCCTCCGGCACTTGCGTCGCGAAGATGATGGACGCATCGCGCCGGCCACCGTCAAGGGCGGGGCGGACGGTCAGCCGCGTTATTTCTGGGCGCGCTCGATGAGTTCGCGGGCCTCGCGCAGCCGATCGCGGCATTCGGCTTCTGCACCGCGCTCGGCCTGGGCCCGCGCGGCGACAAGGATGGCTTGCAGCGCAGTCGTCTCAGCGGCCCCGAGCTTGCCGGCGTCGGCCGGCGCGCTTTTCGGCGGCGCATCCTTCACGTCCGGCACCGTCGGCATGGCATCGTGCGCACTGCGCGGCGGCGTGATCACGGCGTTGTCGGGCGAGGGCGGTGGCGCGATCACGCCGCCCGAGCGCGCGAGATCGCCCGGCTGCACCGTCTTCGGCGCCGCCTTGTCGGCGGGCACGGTCGGCGGATCGCTCGAGACATGGTAACGCTGGGCAAGGTTCCGCACCTCGTCGAGACAGCCCGCCGCGCTCGCCGCATCAGTCGTCGCCGCCATCAGGATAGGTGCGAGGAGAATCGTCGAGGCGTGATAGCCCCATCGTCTGGGATTTTGCATGGCGATCACCGGATGTTCAGATGGCAACGATTGGACCGGTCAAGGGGTTGCCGCGCTCCGGGGCGCTGGATATTTGCGCTGGCTTTTCGGCAGCCCTAGACTTCCCGCGACCAGAGGAAACGGAACCTGCGCAAATGGCCCGAACTGCATCCCGCATTCACGAGGTTCCGGACGACCTGCTCGCCGCGATCGACTACTGCTACGAGCAGGGCTGGACCGACGGGCTGCCGGTCGTTCCACCGGTCGTCGATCGGGTCGACGCCATGCTGGCCCGCCAGAGCCGGCCGGCGGAGACCGTGATCGCGACCCATCCCGCGACCGGACTGGAACTCTCCCTGCATGCCGCCGCGGTGAATTCCGTCATGGCCGGCTGCCTGCCGGAACATTTTCCGGTGGTCGTCGCGGCGTTCGAGGCGATGAACAAGCCCGATTTCAATTTCCACGGCTCGACCGCCAGCACCGGCGGCTCGGCGCCGCTGCTGATCGTGAGCGGCACTTATGGCGACGAGATCGGCATGAATTCGGATGTCAACCTGTTCGGCCCCGGCAATCGCGCCAACGCCACCATCGGTCGGGCGGTGCGGCTGATCCTGCGCAATGTCTTCCAGATGCTGCCTGGAATCTCGGACAAGTCGACGCAAGGCAATCCGGGCAAGTACAGCTTCTGCATCGCCGAGCGCGCGCGCGGCAATCCGTGGCCCCCGCTGTGCGCGACGCAGGGCTATCCCGCGGGCGTTTCGACCGTCACCGCCTATGCCGGCGGCGGTTTCTGCAATGTCGAGAACCACGGCGGCAACACGCCGGAGCAGGTGCTGGCCTCGGTCGCCGACGCCATGGCGAACTATGGCTGCATCACGCTGGGCCAAAGCGTGGTGATCCTGGCGCCGGAGCACATGCGCATCGTCGCCGGCACCGGCTGGACGCGCGAGGACGCGCAGAACTTCCTCTTCACCCACGCCAAGCGCTCGGTCGAGGGCATGAAGAACGTCGGCAAGTACCGCGACCGCGAGTACGACACGCAGCATGGCGGCGCGGCCCACGCGCTCGCCGAACAGGGTTTCGTGCATCGCGGGCTCTCGCCCGCCGATATCCTGATCACGATGGGCGGCGGCGATGCCGGGGGCCACTCGTGCTTCATCCCGTCGTGGAGCCGCGGCCGCGGCTCGATCCTGCAGCACAGCGCGATCAGCACATAAGACAAAGGAGTCAATCCAGATGCAGCTCTACGCCCCCACCTCTTCCGGACCGAAACGCAAGTCGTTCCGCGCCCCGCCCCTGGCCAGCCTGGAGGGCCTGCGGATCGGCATCCTGGAAAACGGCAAGCTCAACGCGGAGGAGATGCTGCGCGAGGTGGGCGCGCTGTTCGTCGAGCGCCATGGCTGCACCATTCGCCCGATCTATTCGAAATCCAACGCCAGTGCACCGGCGCCTTCCACCACTCTGGTCAAGGCGGCGCAAGATGTCGATTTCCTGATCACCGGCTTGGGGGATTGAGGCTCCTGCTCAACGTGCAGTCTGCACGACGGCATCAGCTTCGAACAACTGGGCAAGCGGGCGGTGGTGCTGTGCACCACGCCGTTCGAGGTGACGGCGCGCAACATCGCCCGCGTCCTTGGCCTGCCCACCTATCCCTTCCTGTGCGTTGAGCATCCGATCGGCAGCTGCACCCTGCCGGAGCTCAAGGCCCGGGCGGAAATCGCCTACCAGCAGGCGCTGCCCATCCTGCTGAAGGCCTGAGAGGCTATGGCGGGTTGCGACGCTGCCGGATCGGCATCGCGATCAGGCTGCCGACGATGAGCGAGATGCCGCCGACGGTGAGCGCCAGGGTGAAGCTGCCGGTCCATTCCCGCACGGAGCCGAAGAAATAGGGGCCGACCGTGCCGCCGAGATTGCCGGCGCCGTTGACCAGGCCGATGCCGACGCCCGCCACCGCCGGCGGCAGCACTTCGGTGGGCAGCGACCAGAACGGTCCGAAGCGGCCGAAGAAGGCCGCGACGGCCAGGGTCAGGAAGATCAGGATGCCGATCGTGCTGCCCTGCCCCGCGAGCTGCGCCAGCAACAGGAACACGCCCGACAGCGCCGTCGCGCCGATCATGTGCCACTTGCGCTCCTGCAAGCGGTCGGAGCTGAAGGCGACCAGGATCATCATCAGTGCTCCGGCCGCGTAGGGAACCGCACTCAGGAAACCGACCGCCGTGATCGACAGTCCGGTCTCCTTCAACACCGTCGGCAGCCAGAAGGTGACGCCCCACTCCGCCATCAGGGCGGCGAAGTTGTAGAGCGCCAGCAGGAGCACAGCGGGATGCCAGAGGGTCCTGATCCAGTGGCCCTGCACCGGTGCGGCCTCGGTCGCCTCCGCTGCGAGCGCCGACACGAGGCGGGCCTTCTCGACCGGATCGAGCCATTTGGCATCGCGCGGCTCTTCCACGATCGCCCAGATCCAGACCAGCGCCCAGACCAGCCCCGGCAGCGCCTCGACGACGAACATCATCTGCCAGCCGAAATGCGCCAGCACGACCCCGGAGATCGGGTTGGCGACGACGGAAGCGATTGGGATGCTGATCAGGAACAGGGTGTTGGCGCGCGCCCGCTCCGCCCGCGTGAACCATTTGCGGATCAGCACGATCGTACAGGTGAGCACGCCGCCCTCGAACAGCCCGAGGATGAAGCGGTTGGCGATCAGCTCGTTTTCCGTGCGCACGAACGCGGTCGAGAACGACACCACGCTCCAGAACAGCAGCAGTCCCAGGATGACCCATTTTGCGCTCCACACCGAGGCGAGCCGGCCGGCTGGAATCTGCAGGATGATGTAGCCCCAGAAGAACATGCCGGTGGCGAAGCCGATCGCCGAAGCGCTGATGCCGAGCTCGGTGCGCATGGCGGGAATGGCCATCGCGATGTTCGTACGGTCGATATAGGAGAGCACGTACATCACGAAGGCAACGCCCAGGATACGCACCCAGCGATTCCTGTGCGGTGCGAGCTTTGCTGTTGCGACCACGACGTTCCCCCGGTTCATTCTTTTGCCGGAGGTTAGCGACGGCTCTGGCCGGGTACAACAGACGCCGCGTTGGGCGCGTGCATGGCTTTCCTGTTGCGGTTAGTCTCGCGGCGTTGGACAGGGGGAGCCGATGAAGGCGATTGCTGTGTCGGCAATGATGATCGCGGTCTGGTTCCTGCCGACGGCGCCGGCAGCGGCCTGGGACGATCAAGCGCATGAGCTGATCGGTGCGATTGCCGACGCGATGCTCGGCAACAGCAAGGCAGGACTCCAGGCCCGTCAGATTCTTGGTTATGGCCTCAGTAGCGCGGCGAAATGGCCGGACTGCGTCCGCGACGTCCACAAGGAGTCGAGCGGCTTCAAATACGCCGGCGGAGCGCCTGCCTGTTCCGAGTTCGACAGCCCGGCGGAAGTTGCCCGCATGATCGACTATGCAAGGCGCAACTGGTCGAATTGTCGAAAGCCGCCATCCGACGGCTGCCATACGAGATACCACTTTGCCGATGTCGCGATACAACGCGATGGCTATAGCCGGTCGTTTTTCGGGACCGGCAACGACGATATCGTGAGCGCGCTCGACAGCGCCGTTCTGGTGCTCCAGTTCCAACCGGCCGAGCCGCCGATTTCCATCAAAGACAAGAAAGAGGCGCTGCTGTTGATCGCCCATCTCGTCGGCGATCTGCATCAGCCGCTACATGTCGGCGCAGTCTATCTTCGCCCCGACGGTTCCCTCACCGATCCGGATATACCGCCCAACCAGAACCCCGACGCGATCGAGAAGAACAATGCCACCCGCGGCGGCACCGACATCCTGATCGAAGGGCGCTCCAGTCTGCACGCAATGTGGGACGACGTTCCCCACGACTGGGGACGGATCGCGACGCCCGAGCTGCTGGCGAAAGCCAAAGCGGTGCCGCCGAGCAGGGCGCAGGTCGACATGCTGGCGGCGCTGTGGGCCGGCGAAACCATTCGGCTGTCACACGATGCCTTCACGGGCCTGACGTTCGGCGCCAGGAACGATCAGGGCAAATGGCCGGCCACGATCGACAACGCTTTTCTCTACAGGGCGAAGCTCGAGAACATGCAGCGCCAGCAAATCATCAAGGGCGGCGCCCGGCTGGCCGAACTGCTGCGAGAGATCTGGCCGGAGGACTAGGCGGAAATCACACGAGATCGCGCGGGATGGAACGGTCCCATTCGCGGTGACAGACTTCGCTGGTGCCTTCCCAGGCGCGCAGCGATGCCCGCAGCAGGAAGGCGTCGCGTGTGCAGGCGAGCCGCATCCGGGTCTCGATGCGCACTTCCCAGGCGTCGCGCTGGATCGTCTCGGTGCGCTGCATCTCGGCGGTGGCGCTCAGCGGATCGTCGTCCGTGATGTCGAACGCGAACTTGCCCTCGGTGGCCACTTCGAGGCCGAGACGATCGATGCGCACGAGGCCCGGACGGATCACCGTGGGCCGCTCGGGTGTCGCCGTCTCGGGACCGGGCAGCGGCGGCAACGCGGCGTCCGCTTCCTGCGGCGGACGCATCGGCAGATCGAGCGTGCCGCCGAAGATCGTGAGCGTCGCTGCTTCGGGCGCCGGCCAGATCATCGGCCAATAAGTGGTGGAGAAGGCCAGCCTGATCCGGTGGCCGGCCGGAAACACAACGCCGGCATCGTTGAGCTGGATACGAATCTGGTAGCGCTCGCCCGGCACCAGCGGCTCGGGCGTTTCATGGCCGCGGCGATGCGTGAGATTCTGCACGCCAAAGCTCACGCGCAGCGATTCGGCCGACGGATGCACATCGCACAGCCGGATCGCGATGTTGGCGACCGGCTTGTCGGAGGCGACCTCGAGAGTGAGGATCGGCGCCCCCAGGATCTCGATCGCCTCATCGAGCGGGGGTGTCTCGAAGACCAGCGAGCGCGCGTCGTCGGCGCGCTGATCGCCGGCCTGATCGGCGCCTCGCCCGAACGGGCACCAGCTGCCGGCATCCTTGCCAACCGTTTGCCGCGAGCACACCGCATGCGCCGCAAGCAGCGCGCGCTCGGGGCGCAGCCCGTCATCGGTCAGGAACAGGCGAAGCGGCTTGCTCTTCGGCGGCGGCCAGGACGGCTCGGCCACCCAGCGTCCTGGCAATGTCTCGTGATAGGGTGCGGGCTTCACGCTGTCGGTCATCCAGGCGCGCACCATCGGCTCGTCCATGACGCCGGTCTCTGCGCCCTTCAGCCAGTGATCCCACCAGCGCAGCATCTCCTGCAGAAAGCCGATCTGCGGGCCGGGCAGCGCAAAATGCGGATAGGCATGAGCCCACGGCCCGATCAGACCCTTGCGTGGGACGGCGAGCCGTTCGAGCAGGCGCGGAATGGCGTTGGTGTAGCCGTCGGTCCAGCCGCCGACCGCGTACACCGGACACTGGATCGCCGCGTAATCCTCGCACACCGAGCCGTGCCGCCAATAGGCGTCGCGGCGCTGGTGGCGGGTCCAGATCTCCAGGAACAACGGCACGTTCGCCAGGCGCTCCAGCCACATCGCCCGCCAGCGATCGCCGACCAACAAGGGATCGGGCGGATGGCACATCGCGCCGAAGAAGAACGCCGCCCAACCGAAACCCGCGTTCAGCTTGGCGCCGCCCATGTAGTGCACGTCGTCGGCATAGCGATCGTCGGTCGAGCAGATCGTGACGACGGCCTTGAGCGCCGCCGGCCGGCGCGCCGCGACCTGCAGCCCGTTGAAGCCGCCCCACGAGATCCCCATCATGCCGACCGCGCCGCTGCACCACGGCTGGGCGGCCAGCCAGGCGATGATCTCGATTGCGTCGTCCTGCTCCTGCCGGGCGTACTCGTCGGACAACAGCCCGTCGGATTCGCCGCTGCCGCGGATATCGACCCGCACGCCGGCATAGCCGTGACCGGCCAGCCAGGGATAGGTGAGGGCATCGCGCTCATAGGTGCCGTCGCGCTTGCGGTAAGGCAGATATTCCAGGATCGCCGGCACCGGATTCTGCTCGGCATCCTCGGGCAGCCAGATGCGGGCGGCGAGCGTCGTGCCGTCCTTCAAGGGGACCGTCGTATGCTCGATGATCCGGACGGTGCGGGGAAAGGTCGTGACGATCAAGACGGCTTCACCCCTCGAGTCCGACGAGCTTGAGGCTGAGCGCGCGCAGCCGGCGCCGCGCCTCGGCGTCATAGGCCTGCGGGTCGGCGCGCGATTCGCGCAGCACATTGAAGTAGAGCCCGCTCTTGCCGTCGAGGGCGGGCGAGACCGCGAGCTGGAGGATCGCCGCGGCGCCGTCCTCAACCGTGCTGATTGGCGTCGTGCCCGATTGACGGACCATGGTCGTGTTCATGTAGGTCGAAGGATGCAGCGTATTGGCGATCACCCCCGATCCCTCGAGCTCGTCGGCGAGATCGACGGTGAACAGGATCTGCGCCAGCTTGCTCTGGCGGTAGGCGCCGCCGCCGCTGTAACCGCGGGTCAGCATGACGTCGGAGAAGTCGATCGCCTGCTGGCCGGCCGAGGCGACATTGACGATGCGCGCCGGCGCGCTCGCCTTGAGCAGCGGCAGCAGCAGATGGGTCAGCAGGAAGCCCGCGAGATAGTTCACGGCGAAGCGCAGCTCGTGACCGTCGGCGCTGGTCTGCCGGCCGGGCGCACTGCCGACGCTGCCGATGCCGGCATTGTTGATCAGCAGCTCGAGCCGGTCGGTCTGCTGTTTCACCGCGTCGGCCAGGCGACGCACCTCGGCCAGCGACGCCAGATCGGCCGCCAGGAAGGCGGCGCTGCCGCCCGCCCGTTCGATCTCGCGCACCAGCGCCTCGCCGCGCGGCCGGTCGCGGCCATGGACCAGCACCCGCCAGCCCTGCTGCGCCAGCGCGCGGGCCACCACGCGGCCGACGCCGTCGGTGGCGCCGGTGATGAGAGCCGTCCGTCCCTTGCCATCAGCCATGCCGATCTCCCGGGGAAATGCGCCCGATGTCGATGCCTGATGATCGCCCGCCGCTCAAGGGGGCGCTGCCATTTCGCCCATCGGGTTCCGGCCGGGATGACGGAAAAATGCCCATGGCCGGAATCCTTTCGGCTGTGCCAATCGTCTAGAACAGGTGAAAGCCCATATTGCAATCACTAAACCTATCGGTTAAGTATTGCCGCAGCCCTATGAGGAGTCCCGATGAAACTCTATTACGGTTGGGTCGTGGTCGCGGCCGGTGCGTTGATGGGATGCGTCGCCATCGGCTCGGTGTTTTCGCTGGCGGTGTTCCTGGCACCGGTGTCGGAGGCAACGGGCTGGTCGCGCACCGGCATATCGAGCGCCATGACGATCGTGTTCGTAACCATGGGTTTCGCCTCCTTCGGCTGGGGCGCGCTCACCGACCGCTTCGGGCCGCGCGTCGTCGTGCTCGCCGGCGGGCTCCTGCTGGGGCTCGGATTGACGCTGGCGAGCCGCGCCACCAGCCTGATCGAATTCCAGCTCATCTACGGCATCATGGTCGGCGGCGCCGCCGGCGCCGTCTTCGCGCCGACCATGGCCACGGTGACCGGCTGGTTCGAGAAGAACCGCAGCCTCGCCGTCTCGCTCGTCTCGGCCGGCATGGGCATGGCGCCGATGACGGTCTCGCCTTTCGCGGGCTGGCTGATCACGACCTATGACTGGCGCACCGCCCAGTTCGTGATCGCCATCCTGGCCTGGGTGGTCCTGGTGCCGACCTCGTTACTGGTGCGCCGGGCGCCGGCGGTGCCGGCCGGCGATGGCGCGGTGGGGCCCATGCCGGGCGCCGCCGATCCCGGCATGACTGCCGGACAAGCCTTGCGCTCGCCGCAATTCATCGTGCTGGCGGCGACCTACTTTTGCTGCTGCGCCACGCACTCCGGGCCAATCTTCCACACGGTGAGCTATGCCATCGCCTGCGGCCTCGCGCCCCTGGCCGCGGTCACGATCTACAGCGTCGAAGGCCTGGCGGGCCTGGGCGGCCGCATCCTGTTCGGCCTGGCCGGCGACCGCTTCGGCGCCAAGCGCGTGCTGGTCATCGGGCTGTTCGCCCAGGCGCTGGGGGCCGGCGCCTACTTCTTTGTGCGCCAGTTGGGCGAGTTCTACGCCGTCGCCGCCTTTTTCGGGCTGATCTATGGCGGCGTGATGCCGCTCTATGCCGTGATCGCGCGCGAGTATTTCCCGATGCGCATCATGGGCACGGTGTTCGGCGCGGGCGCCGTGTTCTCGAGCCTCGGCATGGCGCTGGGCCCGGCCGTCGGCGGCTGGATCTTCGACAGCACCGGCAACTACGGCTGGCTCTATATCGGCTCGTTCGGCATCGGCCTCGGCGCCGTGGCGATCGCGCTCGCCTTCCCGCCGTTCCCGTCACGCCAGCGCGCGGTGGCGCAACCGGCGTAGGATCCGCAGCCGGCGCGCGATGCGCTACGCCGCGCCTGCCCTCAGGACCGCCGGAATGTCGGCATCGCGCAGCCGGCGGGCGGCCAGCGTGAACGAGATCGCCGCCGCCGCCAGCACCGTACCGCCGGCAATGGCATAGCTGCGCCAGCCGACGACGAGCGGCACATGGAACAGGTCGTTGTCGAGGTTCGACACGATCAAGTGGCCAAGACCGAGGCCGACGGCGGCGCCCAAGGGCAATGCCGCCACGACGGCCACGCCCAACTCGCCGGCAAGCATGAATACGACTGTCGCTTTGCCGAAGCCCAGGGCGCGCATGATAGCGAGCTCGCGGACCCGCTCCGACAATGCGATGCGGACGGTCGCATCGACGATCGCAAAGGCGGTGATGCCGGCGAAAGCCACGAAGAACGAAAGAATGATGGTCAGCGTCCGCGCCATGGTGTCGCGAAAAGCTGTCACCGTCGCCGCGCGCGGCACGAAACCCGCGACGATGGGCGAGCCCCTGAGCGCGCGATAGAGGCCCGACCTGTCGCCATCGGCGAGCTTCAGCTCGGCGCCGGTGATGACCGGTCCCTCGCCCAGCAGGCGGTCGAGGACGGCAAGCTCCAGGTAGGCGCCCATGCCGATATATTGCTCGACGAGCGCCGCGACCGGCAGCTCGAAGGAGCGGCCGGGACCAGCCTCGACCGTCACGCGATCGCCGACATGGGCCTGCAGGATCTCGGCCAGCGTGCGCGACAGTGCGACGCCATCGGTGGGCACGGCAATCGGCACAAGGGCGAGATCGAGCAGACGAAGCAGCGTGCCGTCCGCCGGCAAGCCGCTCAGCACGACTTGCCGAGACCGGGCGCCAACGCTGAGGCGTACGGGCAGGTCGCGGATGCCTTCGACGGCGCGCACGCCCGGCCATTGGGCGAGATCGGCGAGCACCGTGGCGGGCAGCGGGGCGATAAAGACGATCGTCGCGTCCTGGCGTTGCGCCCGGGCGTAGAACACATCGACCATCTCATCGAGCGCGTCGAAGCTGAACAGGGTGGCGATCTGCAATCCCACGGCAAAGGCGATGGTCACCATCGTGAGCAGGGGCCGCAATGGACGCCGGCCGAGTTGGCGAAGGACCATGGCGAGCGGTGCCGCGAGGTGGCTTGCCAGGTGTTCGCCGGCGACCCTCCGGTAGGTGAACGGCGCTGCCGGAAGCATGGCGACAGCCGGCCGAAGCGCCAGGGCGCGCTGCACGGGATGCACCGCCGACAAAGCGGCGGCAGCCCCCAGCGCCGCGACGCCGCCAGCTGCGGCCAGCAGGTCGGGCCGATAGCGGAGGAACGGAAAGTGGAAGAACTCTGCATAGATCCTGGTCACGCCGTAGCCGAGCCCGATGCCGACGGGAAGCCCGAGCAGCGTTGCGGCGCCGGCAAGTACGAGGGCGAACTTCACGTAGTGCCAGCCGATCGCGTTGCCAGCCACGCCCAGCGCCTTGACGATGCCGATTTGCGCCCTTTGCAACTCGACGATCCGCAGCATTGATGCGTGCAGCAGCAGGATGGCGACGCCGATGAAGATGGCGGGAACAAGGACGCCGATGGCCGCCAATTCCTTCAACTGGCTCGAGACGAAGGCATGCGAGTATTGCCGGGCGCGATCATGGATATCGGCGCCACCGTATGAGGCCAGCAGCCGCTCCAACGCTTCGGTCACGGCAGCCACCGACGCACCTGGATCGAGCCGGACGGCAAGATCGTTGAACCGGTCTGTCATGCCGAGGTCCGCCGCCAGCGTCGAACGCACCATCCAGACAATGGCGAAGCGATGGTCGTCGGGAACGATCTGTCCCGGCCCGAGGGCATAAATGTACTCGGGCGAAAGCGCGATGCCGGCAATCGTGAGGACGCTTCTATGTCCGCCGAGCGTCAGGGTCAGCTGGCTGCCGGGAGCAAGACCCTGCGCCGCGGCAAAGCTCTCGTTGACCACGACCTCCCCGGTATGACCGGGCGCCGGTTGCCGCCCCTGTCGCAGCGCGAGGGAATTGACCGACTGATCGTCCGCGTCCGGCAGCGATATCAGCCGAGCGCTGATCGGCTCGTCGAAGCCATCGATCGAAATCGCACCATGGCCGACGATCCGGGCCGCAGCGGCCGCCACGCCGGGGATCCGGCGGATGGTCTCGGCGAGCGACAGGGGCGCGGACGGAACCGAGACGAACAGATCGGCAAATCCGTTTTGGCGGTAGTAATCCTCGCGCGTGGCATCGAGCGATTGGCGGGCGCTGAACGACATGGCGACGGCGGCGGCGGCGCAGGCGAGGACCAGGACGATGCTCAACGCCTGCCCCCGGAACGCCCAAAGATCGCGCGCCAGCTTGCGATCGAGGATGTATCCGGGGCCTGCTACCATGACAGGTCCTGCGGCGGCGCCCGCGCCGCATTGCTTTCCAGTCGCACGATCACGCCGTCAGCGAGGTGGGCAACGCGGTCGGCCATGCCGCCAATGACCGCGTTGTGGGTCACCAGGACGGTCGGGGTGGCGAACTCGCGGTTCACGCGCTCGAGTGCCTCGAGCACACGCACACCCGTTTTGCAGTCGAGCGCCCCCGTGGGCTCATCACACAAAAGCAGGCCCGGCTGTTTCACGATGGCGCGTGCGACGGCGACGCGCTGCTGCTCGCCGCCGGAAAGCTGCGCCGGAAAGCGGTCGCTCAGATCGACGATATCCAGGAGAGCAAGCGCCTGCTCCGGGACCAGCGCCCGCCCGGTGCCGCTGGCGCCCAGCGCCACGTTCTCGCTGGCCGTCAGGCTGGGGATGAGGTTGTAGGATTGAAAGACGAAGCCGACGTGACGGCGCCGATAGAGCGTCAGCGCCCGCTCGTCGAGCGCCGCAAGATCGGTCTCGCCGAACAGGAGCCGGCCGCCGGTCGCACGATCGAGTCCGCCCAAAAGATTGAGGAGCGTGGACTTGCCGCTGCCAGACGGACCGAGCAGGACGACGAAGTCGCCGCGTGCCAGGTCGAAATCGACGCCGCGCAGGGCGTGGACGGAACCGGCGCCGGAATCATAGGTCTTGACCAGGCCCCGGGCGGTCAGCACCGGCAAGGCTGCCGTTGCGGAAGGATCGGACGGACTGGCGCGTCCGGCGCCGATCACACCAGGCCCCAGAGCGGGATGGCGACGAACCAGAGGATGTAGGTGAGCGCCATGGCCATGAGGCCATCGATACGGCCGGGCTCGCACCGTCGTCCCAGATGACGCTCCAGCACGAAGACCTGCAGGATCGCATAGGGCACGATGAGAAGCACGATCGACGCCACGATGTCGCCGCCGATCAGGCGCGGGAGCAGTGCCAGCGCCGTCGCCGCCGCCACGACGGTCGCGGCCTGGGCGATCCTGACGGCGGCACGGGGACCGAGCCGGACGGCGAGTGTGCCCTTGCCGACGGCGCGATCCGCCGCATGGTCGGGAATCCCCGACAGCGTGATGGCCGGCAGGATGGCAAAGAAAAGCGGCACCGCGACAAGCCACGGCCAGGCATCCGTCCAGATGCCGCCTTGGAAGGCGTAGCCGCACAGAATGACCCCCAGGCTGTGGGTGAGGCCGACATCGATCTCGCCGAGGCCGCGCCAGCAGAGCTTCAACGGCGGCACGGTGTAGCCGAGCGCCAGCACGCCGAGTGCGGCGAGAATGAGCAGGCCGGGGAACGGCGGTATCACCGTGGCGAGGGCGAGACCGATCGCCAGGAAAGCGCCGACCGCCAGCACGACGGCAACCTGCATGCTGGCGAAACTTATGCTGCCGTCGACCAGAACACGCGAGCCGCCGCTGAAGGGACCATGGTGGCGGTTGCGCAGGTCGCTCTCGAAATCGAACTCGTCATTGGTAAAGACAGTCGCCAGCTCCAGGGCGAACAGGCAGGCAAGACCCAGCCAGAAGGCGGTCGGAGAAAAATGGCCGGTTGCGCGCCAGGCGCCCGCCGCGCCGATCGCATAAGCAGCCCACGCCATCGGGTGGAACTGCAGGCGGAAGCTCGCCAGCCAGGCGGCAAGGCGGCGGCGCGTACGCTGCACGGTCGTCAAGGCGCCATGGCGCAACGCCAGGCCTTCGTTCCGCGCCTCCTCGATCCATTGTGCGCGACGTTCGGCGCTCGCGGTCTTGACCGGGCCGAAGATGGTGCTGCGCACCGGCTCGACGCCACAGAAGCCCAGTGTCGCGCGGCTGAGCGCGTTCAGGCCCGGCGCGCGATAGATCCAGCGATAGACCCAGGGTGGCGTATCCATCGTCGTCAAAAGATGCGCTGATTTGCCGACAAGAAGCTTGTCCCAGCCCTCGCCGTCTTCGCGATCGGCGAAGGCGAAGCCCGGCATGAGGACACGATCGAGAAAGCCTTTCAGGCAGGCGGGCATCGTGCCCCACCAGGTGGGAAACACGAAGACGAGATGCTCGGCCCAGGCGACAAGGGCCACGGCATCGGAGATGCGAGGCTCCAGCGGCTGGTCGCGCGGCGAAGGCACCAGGACATTCGGCTCAAAATCGAGATCCGTGAGAGAGTGGCGGCGCACCTCGGCGCCAGCGTTCCGCGCTCCCGCCGCATAGGCATCCGCCAAGGCCTCGCAGAGGCTGCCGCGGCGGGGATGGCCGAGCACGACGAGAACCTTCGGCGGTCCCGCTCTGTGCTCAGGACGGACTGGCCTCTCGGGAGTGGATGGCTCGGGCATCGGCAAAGCCTCCGCACAGGGTCCTCGCTACTTGATCACGAGCCATCGCTCGCTTCCGCTCACGATCGGGTGAATGCGCCGGAGCAAATCGCCGCCCGCAGCCGACAGGGTGTAAGTTGCCGCGATGCCTCCGATCGCAGATCTTGGCCGATGGTGGGCGGCCCTGCTGTTTGGGCTGATGCTGGTGCTGCTGCTGCTGATCGCCGCGTGGCTGTTGCGGGCCGTCGTGCCGGTCTCTCCCGCCGTGAACCTGTCCGCGATGGAAACGCCCGCTGCAAGCCGAGCCGATCGGATGGCCGATCCGATGCCGGCTCTCAGGACCTCGCTCGACGACGCTCGCGCCGATGAAAGAAAGTTGAAAGCCGAGCTCGCCGGCCGTCAGGACGATCTGCGGAAACAGACGGAGCAGTGCAAGTCCGCGGAACCATCCTTGCCGGCCGAACGCTGGTCCAAAGGCGATCTCGGCACCCTCAAAGGATGCTGGGTGCTCGGCCGCGACGTGCCCATGACGCACAGCTTCGCCGACGGCCGGCGGGAACGGGTCACCATCAAGGCCGGCCGGATCTGCTTCGACGACCGAGGCAGCGGCGTGCATGAGCAGGTCACGATCGGCCCCACGGCACGGTGGGACTGCAAGGCGCCGATGACGGCGAAATTCTGGAGCAACGGAACATTGGTCGCCAGACAGCCCGACGTCTTCTGCGAAGGCGAGCCACTCGTCAGGTGGGCCGCGACACAGCTCACCTGCCAGCGGGTCAACGATCAGCTGGCGCTCTGCCAGGCCGTCGACAAGTCCGGGCGGACGCAAGTCGAGTTCCGCCGTGAACCCTAGCCGCGCTTCCAAAATTGCGCAGGGCGAAAGTCGCAGCGTGCCAGCCGTCGCGATGCGACGATAATGCCGGCCGAGGGAGCAGGCAAAAATGAACGAAGCCGCGACTGACGGCAGCGCATTCAAGCGCGGCAGCATCGAAAGCCGCGAATCGTGGAAAGCGGCCTGGCTGACGCTGGCCATCCTGTCGATTTCGTTCGGTTCGCCCCTCCTCATCGTGGTCGGCATGAAGCCGATGCAGGAAGCACTCGGCACCGAACGATCGGTCCTGGCACTGGCGGGCGCACTGGTATGGGTCGGCACGGGCGCCGGTGGTGTCCTGATGGGCTGGCTGGCGGACCGCATCGGCGTTCGCACCACCGTCGCCATCGCCGCCAGCATGATGGCCGCCGGCCTCGCCCTTTCCTCGCTGGGACCGATCTGGACCCTCTATGTCGGCCAGGGGCTGATGGTGGGCCTTTTGGGCAATGGCGGCATCTACGCCCCGCTGCTGGTCTATGTCAGCCGCTGGTTCGATCGCCGGCGCGGCACGGCGATCGCTCTGATCTCGTCCGGCCAATACATTGCCGGAGTCGTCTGGCCGACCTTGTTCGAGCGCGGAATTGCCGAGCTGGGCTGGCAGCCCGTCATGCGAACCTACGCCGCGATCGTGCTGCTCGCGATCCTGCCGGCCACCTTGCTGCTCAAGCCGGCACCGATCGTCGTGCTGCCGCCGCACGCGCGTTCGGCCGCCAAACGCAGCAATCGCGTCGCCGGCCTGCATCCGAACCTTGCTCAGGCGCTGATCTGCCTCGCCGGTTTCCTGTGCTGCGTTCCCATGGCGATACCCTCCGCGCATCTCGTCGCCTTCTGCAGCGGCATCGGCATCAGCCCGACCCACAGCGCCGTCATGCTGTCGGTGATGCTGGCCGCCGCCTTCGTCGCGCGTCAGGCATGGGGCGCGCTGGCCGACCGCGTCGGCGGGCTGAGGACAGTGATGGTGGGTTCCACCTTCCAGGCGGTGGCCATCGCCTCCTTCCTGCTGACGCAGGACGAGGCCGGCCTGTTCGTCATCGCCGCCGCCTTCGGGCTCGGCTTCAGCGGAATCATCCCATCCTACTCGGTGGCGATCCGCGATCTGTTTCCCGCTGCCGAGGCGTCGTGGCGCATCCCGCTGGTCCTCTTCACCGCCATGAGCGGCATGGCCTTCGGCAGCTGGTTCGCCGGCGTCCTCTATGATCATTTCGGCTACTATGCGCCGGCCTTCGGCTTGGGCGTCGCCTTCAACCTTGCCAATTTGTTGATCGTCGGATTCCTGGTCTTCCGCCTGAGCGGCCCGCGGCGAATCGCCTTGTGGCCGGCCATCGGCTGAAGATCGCCATCGGAGAGGGAGATCCGTCATGGGCTTTTCCATCGATCGCATCGATCACGTCGTCCTGAATTGCCGCGACGTCGAGGTCACGGTGGCCTGGTACAAGCGCGTGCTTGGAATGGAGAGCGAAGTGTTCGGCGAGTATCGACACACCGCGCTGAAGTTCGGCCGGCAGAAGTTCAACGTGCGCCCCAGCGGCACGGCGAACTGGTGGTCGGTGAAGAACGATGCGCCCGGTGCGCTCGACCTCTGCTTCATCACCAAGCAACCGCCGCAGCAGGTGGTCGCGCACCTGAACGCATGCGGTGTGAAGATCGAAGCGGGACCGCGGCAGCAGATCGGGGCGCTGGGCCCGATGACCTCCGTCTATTTCCATGATCCGGACGGAAATCTGGTCGAAGTCGCCAGCTATCGTTCCGAAACCGAGGCCACGACGGCGTAGTCGCTTCCCGGGCGTCCTTGAGGCGTCGCCCGCCGGGCCTTAAAACAGGGGCCTCGTGGCCCACGCTCTCAGCACCTTCTCCCACCGCTCCGATCACCTGTCGCCCTCGGCGCTGCTGCTGGCGGTGCTGTTGCATGCGTTGGTTGGGCTGGCGCTGTGGTGGATGATGCTGATCCGGCCACCCCTGGCGCCGGCTGAAGATCCCGTCGATATCACCTTCGAACAGCCAAAGCCCAAGCCGCCCGAACCAAAGCCGCCGGAGCCGAAGCCGGAGCCGAAACAGGAGGCGGCGCCCAAACCGCCGGAGCCGCTCGGCCTGATGCCGGAGGCCGCGATCACGGCGGACAAACGCACGCAGGTGCCGACCGCGCCGGTGCGGCCGAACGAGACGCCGGCGCCGCTGCCGCCGGCGCAGGCGGATCGCCCTCAGCCGTTCGCGTTCTCTCCCGCGCCGACGCCGCCGCCGACGCCAAAGCCGCCGACACCGCAAGAAGCCGCACCGCCGCCCGAGGCGCCGCCGACACCCAAACCGCCGGCCCCCCAGGAAGCCACGCGGCTGCCCGAGACACCACAAACGCCGTTTTCGTCTCCCCTGCCGACACCGACGCCGCCCGCGCCTGCCGTGCCCCCGACGCACGCTCTGGTGGCGCCACCGCCACCGCTGCCCAAGGCAAGCCCTGCGCCGCAGCGACCCGACCTTCGTCCGGCACCGCCGACATCGGCACCGCCTCGCCGTCCGGCCGCACCGGCGGCCTCCGAATCGCCGTCGACCTCGCCCTTCGTGAATCCCGCGGACACCTATAATCGGGCGCGGGTTGCCGACAATTATCTCTGGCAGATCGCCCGCAAGCTCCAGGGATATCGCTACGAGGCGCACGTCAATGTCAGCCACGGCACCACCGTGGTGCGGGTCACCATCGCGCGCGACGGCAGGCTGCTCGACGTGGAGGTCGTCGGATCGAGCGGCGTGCCGGAGTTCGACCGGGGCGTGCTGGCGGGCGTTCGTTCCGGCTCGCCGTACGAGCCGTTGCCGCCCGACATCCAGGGCGCCAGCGCCTCCTTCACCCTGCCGCTGGTCTCGGTCAATCGCCAATGACCTGGCGGGCGGCGGGACGATGACTCTCTCACAGCACGGGGCGATCGTGATCGGCGCCGGCGTCGCGGGCCTCTCGACGGCGCTCTACCTTCAGCGCGCCGGGGTGGCGGTGACGGTCATCGATCCGCTGCCGCCGGCGGGCGGCGCCTCGTTCGGCAATGCAGGCCTGCTCAGTCCCGACACCGCGGTGCCGATCGCGCTGCCCGGCATGCTGCGCAAGGTGCCGGGGTGGCTGCTGAATCCCCTCGGCCCGCTGTCGGTGACGCCCGGTTATTTCCCGCGGGCGCTGCCCTGGCTCCTGCGTTGGATCGAAGCCGGACGGCTCGATCGCGTGCTCGCCATCTCCGATGCGATGCGCGCGCTCCACCGCGAGTCGCTCGCCTGCTGGCAGGAGCTGCTGGGACCCACGCTCTATGGCGAGCTGATCCGACCCCTGGGCCAGGTGCAGGTCTGGGAAGGCGATGCCGAAGCGGCCAACTCGGGCGTCGAGCGCCAGGTGCGCGAACGCCACGACATCAGGAGCGAGGCGCTCACCGCCGACGACCTGCGCCAGATGTTTCCCGGCATCTCGCGCGAGGTGACGCGCGGACTCCTGGTCCCGGGCAATGGCCATACGGTGAGCCCGCAGCGCAGCGTCGGCGCCTTGGGCGAGCTGTTCCGTCAGGCCGGCGGGTCGCTGATCAACGAGCGGGCGATGAAGCTGATCCCGCGCGAGGGCGGCGGCTGGATGGTGATGACCAATCTCGCCAACCGCTCGGCCGAGCACATCGTCGTCGCGGCGGGAGCGTGGTCGCGCCAATTGCTCGATCCGCTCGGCATCAGGGTCGCGCTGGAAACCGAGCGCGGCTATCACGCCATGCTGTTCGATCCGGAGGTCATGCCGGCCTTGCCGATCAGCAACAAGACGCGGGCCTTCGGCGTCACGCCCATGGCGGACGGGCTGCGCGTCGCCGGCACCGTGGAGATCGCGGGGCTCGAGGCACCGCCCCGCGAGGAACGGGCGAAGATCCTGGTGCAGCACGCCAAACGCATGTTCCCCGCGCTCAGCGGTGCGAAGGTGCGCTACTGGATGGGCTTCCGGCCCTCCACGCCCGACAGTCTGCCGATCCTGGGTCCCGCCGCCGCCAGGCCCGGCCTGCATTTCGTCTTCGGTCACGGCCACTTCGGCATGACCGGCGGGCCGCCCAGCGGCCGGCTCGTCGCGCGGCTGATCACCGGCCAGGCGCCCGGCCTCGATCCGGCACCCTACGCGGCGCACCGCTTCGGCTGAGGGAGACGGTTCCCCGCCGCGCGCGGGCGAGGAACCGTCCGATCGGCTCAGGCGGCCTGGATGAGGCCGAGCTGCGTCAACGCCGTCACGCCGTCGTCGAGGCCGATTTCCTCGGCGATGCGGCCGTTGTCGACGCGGATCACGGTCGTGCCCGTGAAGCGCATCTTGCGGCCGGAGGCCGCCGGCAGCGCGCCGATGAGGAAATCATCGAACGCAGGGCCGGTATGCGTGCCGCCGCCGATCCAGCGGCCGACGACATGGTCGCCCTCGGCGATGAGATCGGCCGCGCCGCCGAAACTGAGGTCGGGAAATGCCCGGCGGAAACCGTTCATGAAATCCGCCACATCCTGGCGACCGCGACGCGGCTCATGCAGCGAATACTGCAGGAGCATGTCGGGAGCGGCGAGTTCCTCGATCACCTTGGGGTTCCAGGGATTGCCCCAGAACTCCGTGAACCAGCGGCCGACGATGGCCTTGTTTTCCTGTTCCTTGGACATGGGAAGTTTCCTTCATGTTGGTGCGGTTGCGCGCGATCCGCCGATGACTGCATCGGTGGATGCGCGCGGCGATGTACGACACCAGGGCTTCGGGAAATATCCGTCTGCTGCCGCCAATTAAAATTGGAGTACGCTGGTAACCTCATGCTCATTTGGACCGCGGGCGTCCCGCCCGCCCATGATCATGAGCGGGCGGGACGCCGCAGGCGCATGTGAATGCGCCGAGTCCGGAAGAACATGACGCGCCACGAGAAGGACTCTAGCGGTTTGCCCGGGCGACGGCGGCGTTCAGCAGGAGATTGGCGCCGGGCACGGAACGGGTGAGCTCGATCGCCTCGTTCACATTGTGGCTGATGCCCTCGAAGCAGGGCGTGAAGATCATCGCCGTCGGCGCCATCGTCGCCACGGCATAGGCGTCGTGGCCGGCTTGGCTCCGCATCTCGCGATAGGGCAAGCCGAGCTCTTCGGCGGTCGATTTCAAAAGCTCGATGCATTCGGGCGCGAACAGGTCGGTGCCCCAGCTCCAGCCTTCCGCGACCTCGATCGCGACATTCGCCTTCTTGGCAGCCGTCGCGATCGCGGCGTCGATCTCCGTGCGCATGGCCTGGAAGCGGTCGGGATCGATGTGGCGGAAATCGATGGTCAGCTTGACCTGCTCGGCATAGGTGCCGGGCAGGTTGGGAAAGCTCTCGATGCGGGTCGTGGTCGTGCGCCCTTCGTCGGCGGCAAAAGCGAGACCGATATCGTTGACCGCGGCGATGACGTAGCCTGCACCGACCAGGGCGTTGCGCCGCATCGCCATCGGCGTGCCGCCGGCATGCCCGGTATCGCCATTGATGGTGAGCCTGAGCGCCTGCGTCCGGTAGCCGCCGACCACGATGCCAATGTCGCAGCCCTCGCGGTCGAGCACCGGCGCCTGCTCGATGTGCAGCTCGAGGTAGGAATCGAAGGCCCGCTGGCCCAACGGCGCCGGGCCGGCATAGCCGATCGCGTCGAGCGCCTGCTCGACCGTGATGCCGGCATCGTCGGTGGTGGCCAGCACGCTGTCGAGGCTCAGCACCTTGGCGAAGGCCATCGACCCCATCATCGGCGGGCTGAAGCGGGCGCCCTCTTCGTTGGTCCAGCAGATGACCTCGATGCCACGCTTGGTGACGAGCCCGCGGTCATTGAGCGTGCGCACCACCTCGAGGCCGCACAGCACGCCCAAAACGCCGTCGTAGCGGCCGCCGCAGATCTGGGTGTCGAGATGACTGCCGATGGCGACCGGCGGCAAGCTGGGATCGCTGCCGGCGCGGCGCGCGAAGATATTGCCCAACCGGTCGATCTCGACGCGGCAGCCCGCCGCGCGCGCCCATTCGACGAACTGGTCGCGCATCGCCTTGTCCTCGGCCGACAGTGCGAGCCGGCGCAGGCCGACATCGCGGAAACGTCCGATCTCCGCCGAGCGCTCCAGACTGTCCCACAATCGTTCGGGATTGACCTCCAGGACATTGGCGACCACGCGCGGGCTCCTTCTGTTTGCTGCGTGCAGCGTTCTACCAAGAAGCGTGCCAGCCGCGCTCAATGCTCGAGGTCGATCTGCTCCGGTGGCGGCGCTGCCTTGAGGTTCATCCGCCCCTCGTAGATCGGCCGGCCGCCCGTGGTCGGGCCGGGATATTGGACGAACAGGACGGTGCCGCCGGTCTCGGTCCGCATCTCGTTCTCGAAATGCGGGTCTTCCATGTAGACGAGCGTGCCGGGGCCGTACTTCCGCTCGCCCATCTGGAACTCGCCGTCGATGATGTACCAGACCTGGGCGAAGTCGTGCTTGTGCAGGGGAAACCCCGCGCCGGGCTCGTAGCGCAGGAAGCCGGCATTGGGCACGGTCGGACGCTCCGGCGTCGGGTGGAAGAGGAACTTGGTGACGTTGTTGAATCGGCCCACCTCCCACTCCATCTCGCTGGGATGCCTGAACTCCGGCGCGTTGTGGGTCGGGTTGGTCGTTCGCTTGGCTTCCGTCGTCATGGCGTCCTCCTGCCGTCGGCGATCGAGGCGACAGCACCCCCACGGAAGCTATTGGCTCGGCAAACTTCGCGCAATCTTTCCAATCGCGGCTTACTCCAGGACCTTCGGGGACCGATAGAGCGGAAAACCGTTGAACGGCCGGGACCGCTCATGGTCCGGCACTTCGTAGAAGTTGGACTTGCCGTTATTGTGCAATCCCCCATCGACCCTGAGCGCGATGCCGGTGACATAGGCAGCCGCCTCGCTCAGCAGGTAGACGATGGCGCCGGCGATCTCGGACTCGGTGCCGTGACGCTTCATCGGGATCCGCGTCCTGACGTTGCGCAGCACGTCGTGGGCGCGCTCGGGGTAGCGGTCGAGGCCCGACGAGGCGATGAAGCCGGGCAGGACCGCATTAACGCGCACCCCGGCATGCGCCCACTCGACCGACGCGGTGTAGGTGAAGTTGGTCTGCCCGGCGCGCGCCGCGCCGTTGTGGCCCATGCCCGGCATGCCGAGTTCCCAGTCGGCGCCGACATTGACGATGGCGCCGCCGTTGCCCTCCATCCAGCACCGGTAGACTTCCTTGGACACCAGGAAGGTCGCGGTCATGTTGTTGGCGATCACGGCGTTCCAGCCGTTCAGCGAGATGTCCTTGAGCTCGGCGGGAAACTGGCCGCCCGCGTTGTTGACCAGCCCGTCGATGCGGCCGCCCCAGGCAAGCACGCGCTCGACCGCTTCCTTGACCTGGTCTTCGCGGCGCAAGTCGGCCGCAAAGGTGAAGGTGTCGGGAGCGTCGAGCTCCTGCTTCACCTGCTCGAGCTTCTCCGGCGTGCGCCCGATCAAGGCGATGCGTGCGCCCAGCCATCGCAGCTCATGGGCAGTGCAGCGGCCAAGCCCCGAGCCGCCACCGGTGACGACGATGGTCTGGCCGGCGAACAAGCCGGGACGGAAGATGGAATGGTATTGCATGGTCGCTCATTGTTGGGGTGTGCCACTCCAGTGGCACGTCTTCGTCGCCTGAAAAAATGATCGCGCGATGGAGTCGTGCGCCCCCAGCCTACTCGATCTTGATGGCGGCGGCCCCGCCAGCTTCTCGATCACGCCGCGTCAGCCGTGCGGCGCGCGACAAACCGGCCGAGGCGGCGCTGGATGAAACTCATAACAGCGAATCCGGCCTGCAGCGGAATGCCGAACAGGACGATGCCGATGGCGAACAGCACCAGCCGGTCGCCCAGCGCCGGCAGTTGTTCCGCTTGGCGCAGGATGATGGTGATGCCCTCCGTCACGCCGATGGCGGCGCCGGCGCTCGACGACATCACCAGCACGAAGAAGGCGCGCGTGACGTTGGGCAGAAACAGCAGCGCCCCCGGCAGCGAGCCGCCGCGAAACTGGCGGAGCGCCTCGACACCCGAATCGGCGACGTAGGCGGCGGAGTACGGCACCAGCGACAACGCAACGATCATGACGCCGGAGAGCGCAAACGGCTCGCCGAACAGGGTGGCGTCGCGTGGCACGGCGTTCAGCAGGAAGAACATGACGACGAAAGTCGGCGCCGCCCGCATCAGCCCGATGGCCGACGCCGCCGCGCCGGCCATGACACCGCCCGCGAGACGGGCCAGCGCCAGCATTAGCCCGAGCGCCAGGCCGACGGCGATGGCGATCGTGGCGATCTCGAAGTTCACCGCCATGCCGCCCAGGAACAACGGCAGGAAATCCGACGACAGGCGGCCGATCAGGCTCATGCCGATGCCATCGCCTGGCGGCGCTCGAGGAGCAGCCGGAGCCTGCCGCACAGCCAGACCACGATCATCACCACCGCGGTATAGTAGATCAGCAGCAGCGTGTAGGTCGTGGCCCGGCCGCTCGAGAACGACGTGATGTCGGTGAGCGCGCTCAAGAGCTCGGGCGCGCCGATGAAGCTTGCGATCGGCGTGCCCTTGGCGGCATTGACCAGGAAGGCCACGATCTGGGTCGCCGAGCGGCTGAGCGCCCGAGCGAAGAGATCCCTTCCGCCGCGCGGCAGCGCCTGCTCGGTGCGCAAGGTCAGCATCGCCTCCGAGATCGCCTGACCGGCATTGCTGCCGTTGGTGAGGCCCAGCGCCGCGATCGAGGCGCCGAGCGCCACCGCATCCGAAAAGGGAAAGAGCGCCCGCGCGATCGCCGCGGCGATGACCAGGGTGAGGACGATCGGCGAGGATTGCAGCGTGACCGTGAGCAGGCGCACCGGCCAGCGCAGCGGGGCGGAACGCGAGCCCAGCGCCCGGCCGAACAGCAGCGCGAAGCCCAGCGTTGCCAAAAGGGCGCCCACGATCAGGATCAGCGAATTGGCGACGCCGTCCTTGAACATCGCCCAGGCGGGCGCTGTCGCCAGCATCGGCAGGGACAGCTCGATGCCCGTCCACGATTCGAACCAGGCCTCGAAGGCCGCCACGCCGCCGGCGAAGGGCGTCGGCTTCAGCTCGGCGTTGAACGGCGGCAGCACGCAGACGTCGTTGGCGGCGCCCGTATCCGTGTTGCACTCCGGCCGCTGCCAGGCGGCCTGCTGCTGCTCGAGGAAGCCCGTGCCGATGCGATGCGCGCGGCCCAGCTCGAGGAACACGCCGTCACGGTGGAAGATCTGGCTGATCAGGTCGAGCGCGCGGGCCAGTTGGGCGCTGCCGTCGCGGGCGACCGCCATACCCCAGGGCACCTGAGCGAAGCCGAACTTCTGGGCGTAACGTTCCGCGAAGGCGGGATCGGTGAAGGATTCGGCGAAGAAACTGTCGTCCTGTGCGGCCAGCGTACAGGTTCCGTCCTTCAGGCGTTCGGGCAAGACACCCGCCTCGTCGAACAGCATGAGCCGCGCGTCCCGGGCGACCAGCTCGGCGTTCGAACCGTTGCCCACGGTCACGCAGACGGTGCGGCCGGGAATGTCCTGCCAGCCCGATACCGCCAAGGAGCGCGGCCCGACGACGGTCGTCTCGGACTGGTAATAGTGCGGCCGGATGAAGCGCGCCTGGCCATCGCGCTGCGTGTTGTGCCCCATGGTCGCGATGACGAGGTCGACGCGATCCTCGGCCAGCAAGGGGATGCGGGTGGCCGCGTTGACGCGATCGAACTCCACCGCGACGCCGAGCTGGCGGCCGATGGCCTGCCCCACGTCGACCTCGTAGCCCTCGCGGTCATCGCCGTCACGGCTGGAGAACAGCGGGTAATAGTCGCGGACGCCGATCCGGATACGCCCGCTGCACAGGATGCGTACGAGACGGTCGGCCGCGGGCTGGGCGCAGGCGCCGGGCAGCGCGGCGCGCGCCGCCTGCAGCAGTCGCGCCAGGGCGGCGTCGGGCGACTTGTCCTGCTGCGCCTGGAGCGGCCAGACGGCGAGACCCACGACGATCGCCAGGACGCCGGCCGCTGCCGCTCGGCAGAACGCCGTCATCCGCCGATCTCGATGACGTGCACCTCGCCGAAGGCATAGGGGCCGTAGCGATGGATCGACCGTCCTTCCTCGACAGAGCGCACGCCCGCTGACATGCGATCAAGCTTGCCGTCGGGAATATTGACGAGGGTCGTGAGCACGATGCGAAACGCCAAGCCCAGCCGCTCGACGATCTTGCGCGAGCGCTCGACGCCGACGAACGCATTGTGCGTGATGAACACCCGGCCACCGGGCGCCAGATGCCGGGGAAGCCCCTCGAGGAACGGATCGAGCAGGCGACGTCCGTCGAGTCCGCCGGCGCTCCAGGTCGGCAAGCGGCCTGGAATGGCGCCGTCCCCCATCGGGAAGTGCGGCAGGTTGGCCACGATCAGGTCGAAGCGACGATCGCCGACCGGCGACCACATGTCGCCGTGATGGAACTCCGCCGCCTCGCCGTGACCGAGTTCCTCCAGCAACAGCATGCCCGACGCGATCGCGTCCTCCTCGATGTCGATGCCACACAGGGAGCTGGCACCCAGCGCGCCCAGCGCCGCGAGCACGACGCCGCTGCCCGAGCCGATTTCGAGCACCTTGGCGCCCCGCACGCAGCCGGCGTTGGCCTGCAGGACCTGGATCAGCGCTGCCGTGTATTCGCTCGGCCGTAGGGCTGCGATCGCGACCGCGGCACGTTGGTCCGACGCCGATTTGGGCTTCGACAACTCCACACCCCCAAACCGCGCCCCACGCGCGGCGATGACCGTCATGCCGTGACGAGCCGCCTGATCAGCATCGAGGAAACCGGATCGTCCGGAAACTCGGCCAATATCTCCCGGTAGCGGCGCTGTGCCAGCACGTGGTCTTCCTTGATCAAGGCCTCATAGGCCAGCTGCGTCATCTTACACAATTTGACCGTTGCCGGGTCGGGTTCGAGGCCCGGGTCGTCGGCGCCGAACACGCCCAAAAGCTCGTAGATCGGAATTTTCGAACGCCGTCCCTTGACGACGACGTCGTCGATCGGCCGCACGCAGAGCCGCTCCCCCGCTTCCTTGAAGACGCTGTGGCTGATGCAGATGCGGGTGCCGAATTCCTTGTTGATGCCTTCGAGCCGCGACGCCACGTTCACGCCGTCGCCCAATACGGTGTAGCTCATCCGCTCCTTGGAGCCGATGTTGCCGACCAGCACCGCATCGCTGTGGATGCCGATGCGGATCCTGAACGGCTTCAGGCCTTCCGCCTGCCAGCGCTCGTTCAGCGCCTCGACGCCGCGCTGGATGCGCAGCGCCGCCACGCAGGCGCGCCAGGCGTGATCCTCCAGCAGTGCCGGCGCACCCCAGAACGCCATCACGCCATCGCCGATGAACTTGTCGATCGTGCCCAGCTCCTGGTTGACGGTCTTGGTGACCAGCTCGAGATAGGCCGACACCCGAAGCAGAAGCTCCTGCGAGGGGACCTGCTCGGAGAGAGTCGAGAAGGCTTCGAGGTCGGAGAAGAAGATGGTGAGGAAGCGGCTGTGGCCGCCGAGCTCCAGCTTCTGCTCCGACTCGAGGAGCTGGGTGACCAGGCCGACCGGCACGAAGGCCGAGAACGACTTCACGGCGACGTCCAGGGTGTCGATCGCCTTCGACAGCACGAAGATCTCGCGGATCGGCGAGCTGACGGACGGCACTTGCTCGCTGCCGAGCTGCTGGATCCTGCCGACCTTGAAGGCGAGCTTTTCGAGCGGCGCGGAGATGACGCTGCTCAGGAAATAGATGATCAGGATCTGCAGGGCGACCGCGAGCAGCCCGAAGACGACCATGCGTTCGTTGTTGGCCTGGAAGGGGCCGGTGAAATCCGACAGCGGCGTGATGGTGAAGAGCTGCCATTTCTTGCCGAATTCGTCGGCCAAGGCCGAAATACTCGCGACATACTCATGGCCGTCGTGGCGGAAGGAGAACATGCCCTCGCTTGCGCGGGGCCGCGCACCGAAGGCAATGGCGGCCAGCGGGTTGTCGAGTGACGTGATGTGGCGCAGCTCGAGCTTTCCATCGTTTCTGTCGTAGGTTTGCGAAAGGTCGGACGCTGCGATCACCCTGCCCTCATGATCGAGGATGTAGCTCAGCGTTCCCGGGCTGACCTTGCGCTCGCCGAGATATGCGCCGAGATCGTTCAGCGTGATGTCGGCCGCCGCGACCCCCAGCAGCTTGCCGTCGGCGTAGAACGGCGCGGCGACGGTGAAACCGATCAATCCCTGCGCGGCGAAGATGTCGGGATCGGAGATCATGATCGTGCCAGCCTCTACGGCGCTGCGGTACCAAAGCCGGGGGCGCGGATCGTAGGTCGTGGGCTGCTCGGTGCTGCCGAGTTCCTTCTGCTTGGCATCGAGAAAGACATAATGATCGAGGGTCGGCGATCCCGCTTTCGGCACGACCCAGCGATAGGCGTACCGGGCGCCCTCCGGCGGCGGCTTGTCCTGGATTGTCGAGGTCGGGTCGACGCGCCGCGTCTGGCGGAAGGAACCGTCGCGGAGGCCGACATAGACGCTGACGATCTTCGGACTATGAATCAGGATGCTGTAGAAGTAGGCGAGGCAGCGGTTGTCGGCGTAGAAGTCGGGATACTGATCGCCGATTGCGGCCGCACTCCGGATCAGGGATTTCAGCGGATTGAAATCGTCTTCGATATTCTCGAGCGCATCGATGCGGAAGCGCTCGATCAGTTGCTTGGCGTCGGTGCGGGCGATCGAGTCGTTCGAAAAATAGTTGACCGCGATGATCGTGAAAAAAACCGGGATGGTCAGAAATGCGAACGCCGTCAGGATGCTAGGCTTGAGCCGCAGATTGTACCTGAAGAGCACGGACCATCCTCGAAGGGCACCAATCACTCTATATCACAGGCGATTCGGCGTCCACGCAACCAGCCGGACAGGTCGGGCGGCACGCTAAAGCGGCGGCCGTTTCAGGTGCCAGTCGGTGGCCTGCTGGTAGGCATGGCCGGCCGCAAGGATGTCCGCCTCGTCGAAGGCGTGGCCAACGATCTGGAAGCCGACCGGAACCCCGTCGGATGTGACGCCGCCCGGCAAGGTGAGCGTGGGATGGCCGCTCATGTCGAAGGGCGCGGTATAGCGCAGCCGCGCCGCCGTGGTCTGCGGCGTGCGGCCCGCCGCCTTCATGCCCGCCAGCGAGGGCGTGGCCGCCCCCATCACCGGCATCAGGAGCAGGTCGAGCGGGGCCAGCAGCCGTTCGATCTCGCCTTTCACCCGGGCCCGCACAAGCTGCAGCTTGCCAAGCTCGAGGCCGGACAGGCCGCGACCGAGATCGATCAGGGCGGCCAGGTCCGGACCATAGTCGTCGCGCCGCGAGGGAAAGGTCGCCTCATGCGCCAGCGCCGCCTCGAGGCCGCAGAGAGGTATCCATTTCAGCGTCGCCTCGTCGAGCTCGGGCAGCTCGACCTCGACCGGGATCGCGCCCGCGTCCTTGAGCGTCGTGGCGGCGCCGTCGAGGGCGCGCCGCGAATCGGCATCCATGCCCAAAAGGTTTGTCGGCACGCCGAGCTTCCGGCCCTTCACGCCGGCGCCGATCGATCCGGCATAGTCGGGCACCGGACGCGGCGCGGCGGTCGGGTCGTCAGGATCGGCGCCGGCGATCACGCCCAGGATCAGCGCTGCATCGAGGGCGCTGCGGCACATCGGTCCGACATGGTCGAGCGATTCGGCGAGTGGAAAGACGCCGGCACGGCTCACCCGGCCCCAGGTCGGCTTCAGCCCCGACAGGCCGTTCATGGTCGAGGGAAAGCGGATCGAACCGCCGGTATCCGACCCCAGCGAGGCGAAGCAGAGACCGGACGCCGTGGCTACGCCCGAGCCTGACGACGACACGCCGGTCCAGTAGGCCGCGTTCCAGGGATTTACTGGCGGCTCGATCGTCGGATGATGCAGGCCATAGGCGCCCTCGGTCATCTGCAGCTTGCCCAGGATCACTGCGCCGGCCTGCCGAAGCCGCGCTACGACGGTCGCGTCCTTGGCCGGCAGGTGCTTGCGGTGAATCGCCATGCCGGCGGCCGTCGGCACGCCTGCAGTGTTGCAGAGATCCTTTACCGCGATCGGTACGCCATGCAGCGCACCGCGCGACTTGCCCGACGCCGTCTCGGCGTCGAGGCGTGCCGCATCCTGCAGCGCGCGCTCGGGCGTCACCGTGGCATAGCTTCTGAGCGTGGGATCGAGCTTCTCGATGCGATCGAGGATCGCCTGGGTTGCCTCGACCGACGACAGCTTGCGCGCCTTCAGGCGCCGCGCGACCTCGTCGAGCGACAGGTAATGCAGATCGGTTGCCGCCATTGGTCACTCTCCCCGACTGTCATCGCGGCCGGACTAGCCTCCGCCCCTGGCAGGGTAAAGTGTCTTGTGCGCTGAGGCGCGCACAAACCAATAGACAAATAAAGGAGGCTTTGCCGACGATGCCGCCGGCGTCATCAGGAGCGATGAACGCGACCGCCACGCGGTCGGCGTCCATCCCCTCCCGGATCCCGGCCCGCCGCTTCAAGCGGTGGGCGTTAAGGGGCTAGTCGGCCGCCTTGAGGTTGACCGCGGCCGAACGGCCGCGCTCGGTGGCGATCTCGTAGCTGATCTTCTGGCCCTCGTTGAGGCCGTTCATGCCCGAGCGCTCGACCGCGCTGATGTGCACGAATACGTCCTTGCCGCCGTCGCTCGGCTGGATGAAGCCGAAGCCCTTGGTGGCGTTGAACCACTTCACCGTACCTGTCGCCATCTCTCTCTCCTTGGCAGTTAGTCTAGCAAACGCACATACACACACGCGCGGCCCGCGCGTTTTCGTTGCAACGGTCCGCGACAACTCGAAGAATTTGGAAATTAGCTCGTGGGGGTAGTCCGTAGCCGCTGTGGGCTGGGCCGCCAAGGCATGGCCAAGTTCGTAAGTCGTAGGGCCGCATATGGGGATCTAACGCCGTTTAGTCAAGTTGGTTGCCCACCGGTCGCCAACGCCGGGATAGTTACATCGTGGCACCAATTTTCCAGGGCTCGAATTCGTCATCGCCAATGCCCAACGCCTCGGATTTCGTCTTGTGGCCGGATGCTGTACGCAAAATAAGGTCGAAAATACGTCGACCGTTATCCTGGATGGTCTCCTCGCCGTCGACGATGGTCCCGCAGTTGATGTCCATGTCGTCAGTCATGCGCCGATAGAGGGAGCTATTCGTCGCAAGCTTGAGTGATGGGGTGGGCTTGCAGCCGAAAACGCTGCCGCGGCCGGTGGTGAAGCACAGCACGTTGGCGCCGCCGGCCACCTGGCCCGTGGCCGAGACCGGGTCGTAGCCCGGCGAGTCCATGTAGACGAAGCCTTTTGCGGTGATCAGTTCTGCATATTTGTAGACGTCGACCAGGTTGGTGGTGCCGCCCTTCGCAACTGCACCCAAGGACTTTTCCAGGATGGTCGTGAGACCGCCCGCCTTGTTGCCGGGGGACGGATTGTTGTTCATCTCCCCGCCGGTCCGGGCGCAATGCTCTTCCCACCAGCGGATGCGCTCGACGATCTTCTCGCCGACCTCGCGCGTGACGGCACGCCGCGTCAGCAGATGCTCGGCGCCATAGATCTCCGGCGTCTCCGACAGCACCGCGGTGCCGCCGTTCTGCACCAGCAGATCGACCGCCGCGCCCAGCGCCGGATTGGCCGAGATGCCCGAATAGCCGTCCGAACCGCCGCACTGCAGCGCCAGGATCAACTCGCTGGCCGGGATCGGCTCGCGCGTCACGTTGTTGGCCTCGGGCAGCAGCTCCTTCAGGAAGCCCACGGCGCGCAGCACGGTCTTGGAAACGCCGCCCTCGTCCTGGATCGCCATGGGGATGAGCTTGGGCCCTTCCTTGAGGCCCTCGGCATTCATCAGGCCGGAGATCTGGTTGGTCTCGCAGCCGAGCCCCAGCACCACGACCGCCGCCATGTTGGGATGCCGTGTGTAGCCCGCCAGGGTCCGGCGCAGCACGTCCATCTCGAGGCCCGACGCGGCCATGCCGCAGCCGCCGCCATGGGTCAGCGGCACCACGCCGTCGATGTTGGGGAATTGCGCGAGCAGCGGCTCGATCCTGGAGGCGATCATGCGGCTGGTGGCGGCCGAACAGTTCACCGTGGTGACGATGCCGATGTAGTTGCGCGTGGCGGCGCGGCCGTCGGCGCGACGATAGCCCTGGAAGGTGGCCGGCGGGGCGATGTACTCGGTCGGATGCGCATCGGCGCAGAAGGCGTAGTCGCGCTCGAAGTCGCCCATCACGCAGTTGTGCGTATGGATGTGCTCGCCCGCCTCCAGGTCATCGGTGGCAAAGCCGATGATCTGGTTGTACTTGCGCAGCGGCTCGCCCTTCTTCACCGCCCGGGTGAGGATCTTGTGACCCGGCGGCACGCGCGTCGCCGCCGCGACCTCGCCTTCGACCGCGGTGCCGGGAAGAATGTCCATGCGCGCCACGACGACGTTGTCGGCGGGATGCAGCCGGATGGTGAGAGGTGCGGTCATGGCGTCCTCGCGTTCAGAAATTCAGGCAGCGCGACGGCTGCGAATGCCATCGATGGCGGCGCCGAGCTTGCGTACGTCGCTCTCGCCGAGCGACGCCAGCGGCGCGCGCATGCGGCTCCAGGCGATCGGATCATTGCGCCGAAGACCGACCAGTGCCTTGACGGCAGCGGTCACCGCATAGGGCAGCACCAGCTCGACCATGGCGTTGACCCTGGGCTCCTCGATGCCGTCGATCAAGGGCAGCATGAGGTCGGGTGCGATGTTCGCGAGGCCGCTGATGGCGCCCGAAGCACCGAGGTTCATGGCGCGCGCCAGCAGGCGCTCATCACCGATCAGGATATGCAGATCGCCCTGCTGATGCAGCAACGCCTGGGCATTGTGCCAGTCGCCCGACGAGTCCTTCACGCCAGCGACCTGCTGGGGAAAGGCTTTCTTGAGCCGGTCGACGAGCGCCAGCGACAGGCCGACCGCCGTCACCTGGGGAATGTGATAGAGAATGACATTGCCCGCCTTGGGACCCAGTCCCGTGAGCACCGCCGCGATCCAGTCGAACAATCCCTCGTCGCCGGCGCCCTTGAAGTAGAAGGGCGGCGCCAGCAGGAAACTCGGGCAGCCCAGCATCAGCCCGGCACGGCCCTGGGCGATCGCATCCTCGACCGCGCTGGCGGCGATGCCGACCACGAGCTGCGTGCGCGGATCGATGCCGGCGCCGACCAGGGCGCCCAGCGCGCGCTGACGGTCGTTCTGCCCCAGCGAGGCGCCCTCGCCCGTGGTCCCGAACACGGTAACGCTGGTGCAGCCGTCGGCCAGAGACTGGCGGGCGTGCGCCACCAGGCGCGGCAGGTCGATCGACCTGTCCTCGGCGAAGGGCGTGGCGAGAGCGACGGAAAGACCGAAGCGATTGGCGCGGAGCGGCAAGTGCGTTTCCCTTGAGATTGCTGGCGCGCACGATAGCAAAAGAAAGCGGGGCGCCGAAGCGCCCCGCTCTTGTTCAGGTCCCAACTCGACTAGTCGTGATCCCAGTGGCCCGCATCGTGATGCCAGCCGCCGTGCGGGCCCTCGACCCAATGGTCGGCGACCCAGTGATGGCCGTGGCGAGCCTCAATCCAATG
>Ga0210387_10000126_pt1 | contig 54403 bp, 45 predicted proteins | sample IncBWC7OmetaG_FD_160108 | JGI IMG/M metagenome (GOLD analysis project Ga0210387, IMG submission 160108) | Forest soil microbial communities from Barre Woods Harvard Forest LTER site, Petersham, Massachusetts, United States - Inc-BW-C-7-O ... | reverse complement strand
ATGGTGAAGCAGCCGGCTAGCAGGAGGCCGATCGAGACGGGCGCAAGCCCCTGCTGAATGGAACTCCGCCACGGCCACTTCTCGAGCTTCCTCCACAGCCGGGCGACAATGAACGCGAGCAACGCAGTAGGCCCGAAAAAGGCAAACAATGCCGCGACCGCGCCGAGAATTCCACCCGCCCACTGCCCGATGGCCACGATCATCATCATGTTGGGGCCAGGCGCCATCTGCCCCACGCTGTAAAGGTGGATCAGCTGTAAGAAGGTGAGCCACTTGTGGACCTCAACGGTGAGAATTTTCATCTCGGGAAATGCGGCCATGCCGCCGCCAACGGTGAGGAGCGACAGATATGCAAAAACGCGAACAAGAGCGGGAACCTGGTTCATTGAGCGGCACTCTCTTTCTGCTTGTTGCGAGGCCTGTGGAAGAGGACCGCCAGGAGACCTACTGCTATCAGCGTTCGCGGCACAGACTGGTGCAAGCGGTTGACGGCAATCACAGTGAGTGCGATGAAAACAAAGTCAACCTTGCCTGCCAGCGACTTCTTGCTGAGCCCCACAACCGTAGACAGGATCAAGCCAACCGCTGCAGCCGCCACCCCTTTCAGCGCGGCCGTGATCCAGATGTGGTCTCCGTGGATGCGATAGAAGATTCCAACGATATACATGAGTGCTGCGCCCGGTAGGCAGATGCCGGTGATTGCAGCGATTGAGCCCAGCGCGCCGCGCAGCTTTTCCCCTACTAGAACAGCCATGTTGGTGGCATTCAGGCCGGGAAGGCTCTGGCTGATGGACAGCATCTCGACGAACTCCTTGTCATCGAGCCAGTTGCGCTTCGTCACCAGGCTGCCGCGAAGGTAAGGCACCACACCACCGAAGCTCGTGGCCCCGATGAGCAGAAATTCGAGGAATATCTGGGCGACTGAGGCGTGTGCGACCGGAGCAGCGCCGTGCAGGGTCTCCACTGGGGGATGGAGGGCCGCGTCACTCATGGCTTTGGGGCTCGTTGCCCTTGAGGCGGTAGACCATGCCCGTCTTGGTCACGCCGAGCGCGAGCCAGTCCTTCACGTCCTGCTGAAGGGTTATGTAGAACTGCGCGCACAGCTTCTTCGGCTTTTCCGCTACGGACTCTTTAGTATCGAACTTCACCTGGAAAGCAAACTCTCCTACCAGCGACTTATGCTCGCCCCGGGTGCGCCACAACCCGATATCACACTTGGCAACGACGCCTTTGCCGAAGTCCAGTTGACCAAGAGGAAGCAGCACCTCTTCAACGATGCCTTCGTTCACGAGGCATATTTTCTCGTCGTCGGACTTCTTGATGGCGGCAAGCGCCGGGAATACTCTCACCAGAGTAGCCATAGAAGTCCGGTCTGCCTCGTGCATTTGGCTCAATCCAAACTGGCAGTTGTGCGAGTACAGGAGGCGATATCCACCTACTTGGTCCTTCAGTGGCAGCGCCTCCGCTTTGAACTTGATGTGGTATTTGCCTGCGATCTTGGGCCTGACATCCAGCGCCGTTGCCGCCTGCTCATCAGGGTGGCGGAACTTGAAGACGATCTCGGGATCGCCAACCGGGAAACCATCGACATAGGAGACGCGTCTTCGCAGAATGAATGCGTTGTTGTAAAGCCGGAAGTCAGGCGTATCGCCGAAAATGATCTCCCGGATTTCTGGCCTTAGTCCAGCCTCACGGTCCTCTATGAAACCAACACCAAGCTTCTTTGCCGTTCTCTGCACGATCTTGCCGAAATCGCGGAAGCTCTGCACCGAATCGAACCGGTCGGGTTTCAAGATGAGCTTGGCTTCCAGATATTGGACTCCATCGAGCGGCGTTCCATCCGTATAACTTGTTCTGCCGGCTGCTACGGCCGTACCCGATTGGGCGCCGTCAGTGCCCTGCTTGATCTTGTTCTTCTTGCCTGCCTGCTTTTCTTCGTTCTTCGCCATATTCCCCCCAAAGAGCACTTCCTCTTACGGTCGGGGCCCGGAAGTAATGCCTGACACTACGTTCTCCTTCTGATCGTGACAACTGTCAATTGTGGCAGGGAGCAACGGGGTGGTGAGCATACCGAACCGGCGCGTGGCACACCATTGACGTCGATTCTGCGCCGCTCATTTTTTTTACCGGCGGAGGATGCATAGGGGGATCTTTGTCGGGTCTGTCCGTTGGTACGTCAATCGACTTTGACTTCACGGTTCGCGTCGGGTACGACTTCCTGGGTCATGGATGCCAAGGGCATTAGGGACAGGATGCTTATTGCTACGAGCTGGCAATTGATTCTCATGATCTCTTCCGTCTTGCCCTTTCGCTGGTCCAAAAAGTCAAATCGTTCAACTACAAAACCCGGGCTATTGCGTAAGATATTTAATGGCCTCTCGGATCGGAGCGCTGGACACTTTGAGCACCCCACTAAAAGGGCTGTTCATTTCGGCGATCAGGAAAAATCCGCTTGAAATCGCAATCGCACAGAAGGCCAGACTGACAATAGCGGTTGCGCCGAAAGGAGCTAACAGCCCGAAGCTAACAAATATGATGGTGGCCCATGCAATCTCGACAACCATCAATGGTACCGCTGTCGAGCTTCTTCTCCTGGCGGCGGTTGTCCAACTCATCCGGCTTAGGTCCGTTACGATCCCGAGAGCTACTGTCCTTTTTGATCGCTGGTCGTCATCCTTTGGCGATAGCTCCTGAACTTTGTCGTAAATACCGACCCCATCCCTCGGAGTCCATATCGATGCTGTTGTTGATTTTCTTGGCCAAACACGCGTTAGAAAGTCTGATACGCCATCTCGCAGGGTTTCACGAGCTTCTTTTGCCTCAGGACCATAGTGAGCCAAAACACTATCGAGAAGAAGCGTTCTTGACGCGAACAAGGTGACATCTTGTTCCTGGGTGTCGAAGTAAATCTTTCCCGCAGACAATTGCAAACTAAGAAGGAGAGCGAACATCGAAGTTAGCAAACCGACTCCCATCTGTACACCTAAAAGGTGTTCAGTGGGGAGAAACGGTCTGAAATACATTCCCAAAAGGGCTCCGCCAAACAACGAAGAGGAAGCCAAAGCGCTGATCTTAACCGAATTCATTCGTCACCTACTTTCGGCGGTTTTGCTTGCTGACTACCACTCTCGAGTGGCAACCGTAGTTGCCTTAGGTACCCAATCGACACGACGTCATACTTCCAATCGCTGGCTAGTACCTTGACGCCAGAAACCATCTGTCGGGGTGCCATTTCCGGTCCCGACGGAAACTTCCGGGGCTTCTTTTGCCCGGTGGCAAGAATCTTGACGTTGGTCCCACCGACGTCAACAGTGAGCACGTTCATGACAAGGCCTCTCAGTTCTGCATCAGTTCTGGGTTCGGCCATAGCTCGTGGCCGCGCCACGAATTCACAGCGTTTACGGGTGGGCAATCTGCCAGGCGAGAATCTGCAGTTTTACGCTCGTTTAAGATTTCCCGGAAGCCCGGCGACTCATTTCTTTTCGACATGGTTCGACCCCGACACTTAGAAAAGAGGGATGCCTGTCCGGAGCGACAGTACCCAGTTCGTAGGCAAAGAATCTGGCCTCGTTCCGGTGAGTTCGTATCTGAAGGTGAGTCGGTATTTCCAGATCGTCCTCGCCCTGCTTATTGAGATGCTGGGTCGAAATCCGTTCGCAGCGGTGTGCTGCGAAATGCCATTGATGTATGTGTTGCCGCCATTGTCGTAGCTCGCGCCAATTCCTGCATACCATCGCGTACCGATGTTGTGACTATAAAAGGTCGAGAAAACTCCTAACGGATTTTGCGAGAGCTGATTGGTTCCCTGGAACGACTTATTCTTTGTAAAGAAACGTCCCGCGGCGTACAGGTCGATCCATGACACTCCCCTATCTCGCGTAATATCCAGATTCACAACAGGATAAAAGGCCCAGCGATTCGCTCCCGTATTCACTGCGGAATTGCTATCGTACGAGCCGAGTGGAGCATTTACTGTAAGGTGAACGCTCATGTATGACTGCGGAATCGCCTTGGCAAACTGATCCTTGCGCAGCGCTGGCGCCCCGAAAATATTTGCATGGAAGGTAATGCCCGGGTCGGTAAATCCCGTCGTTTCGATCTGGCCGGCAGGCCCCGTGGCCTTCACCTTGATGTAGCCCCCAGCCACCGCCAAACCGCCGTATTTGTCGCCCAATGGAAACGACCACAGCATGGTGGCCGACCCGATGAGGCTAACCGTCAGGCTGTTGGGCAACGGAAGGTCCGAGGCGGAGGCGGTCTCTGTATTGGTGTTCAAGAAATCGAGTTGAAGCAACGCTGCATCTACAGGCGTGTTGAGATAATCGCGCGGCGATTGAGCGTTCGCGCTCACCGAGAAGAACATCGCGAATGCTACGACGAAGCTCAATGACGGCTTGGGCGGCAGCAACGTCATCGGGCGTTTAGGTTGTGAGAACAAGAGCAAGCGAGAGTCCTCGCGGTCTGAAGCCCCATGATTGGCTGAGAATCCATGAGGCCAACACGGAATCTACAATACACTGCGCCTGTTGGACCTTGAGCTATCAAGAGTCTCGGGTGCATGCGCCGAGCACAAGAGACAGGCGCTGGGCTACGCCTCCCGCCGAAGGTAAGCCTTGATGGTTGCACCTTCATCAGCTCAACGCCCTATGGCCCGAGGGCATTAAATTGACACATTTGTCATCTGCGCGCTAGTACTTTTGCCAGTTTTGGCGGATGGCTAGTCGGCGCTAGACTTGCGGTCGTCGAAAACAGAATGCGTGTAGGTAGTTGAAGGAGGGTAAGGATATGCGAATTGTGGTTGACCTGAATCGGTGTCAGGGATACGCACAATGCGTCCCTCTTGCACCGGACGTTCTCCAGCTCAGTGGCGAAGAAGCGCTCATGTACGATCCCAATCCCGATGATACGCAGCGCCTGCGTGTCCTGCGAGCCGCGGCGTCCTGCCCGGTGCAGGCGATACTTGTGGACCAGTTGGATGAAGTCGAGGTACAAAAGCCGTGAGTATTCTCACCTCCGAAGAACGAGCGCAGCTGATGCAAGCCGCTGTCGAAACGATGAAGACCCGCGGGCGGATCGTCATTGTCGGAGCTTCGCTGGCGGGGCTTCGGGGTGCCGAGGGCTTGCGGAAAGCAGGCTTTAGCGGCCCACTGACCATCATCGGCGATGAGCCGCACGAGCCCTATGATCGCCCTCCGCTCTCGAAGCAGGTGCTGAAGGGCTGGGTGCCCGCTGGCAACACCAAACTGCCGCGCTTCCGCGCTGTCGATGCGGATTGGAGGCTCGGCGTGGCGGCCACTGGCCTGGATCGAGCCAACCGGGTGGTGCGCCTGGCCAACGGTGACGAGGTTCCATACGACCGGCTGTTGATCGCGACCGGAGTTCGCTCTCGTCAGTGGCCAAATCCGGCGGAGGCGGCGCTAGACGGCGTTTGCACGCTCCGTACTAGTGATGATGCAGCCCGGATACAAAAGCACTTGGCCGCCAAGCCGCGACGTGTGCTGATCATTGGTTCCGGATTCATCGGCTCGGAGGCGGCCTCTATTTGCCGCCAACTCGGACTCGAGGTAACCGTTGCCGAGCGCGGACCGGCGCCACTCGCAGGCGCCCTCGGCGGCGTGATTGGGGCGATCGCCGCGGATATGCAGCGCGCTCATGGAGTGGATCTCCGCCTCGGCGTCTCCGTACAGGCGCTCGAAGGGGACGCGAGTGGGCATGTACGTCGCGCCCGTCTCTCCGACGGAACAACGCTCGAAGTCGATCTGGTCTTGGCGTCGCTCGGTTCGATCCGCAACATCGAGTGGCTGGAGGGAGCGAGGCTGGCTACTGGCGTCTGGGGTGTCGCCTGCGACGCTGGCTGCCGCGCCTTCGACATTCACGGTGTGGTCACCGACAGCATCTTCGTTGCCGGAGATATTGCACGCTCTCCCCATGTACTGTTCGAGTACCAGTTCCTGTCGATGGAGCACTGGGACAATGCGGTCCTGGGAGCGGAAATAGCCGCCCACAACATGGTGAGCGACGAGACAAAACGCCTTCCACATCTGCTCGTGCCCGCGTTTTGGTCGGGCCAGTTCGGCGTCAACATCAAGTCGGTCGGGGTGCCCTCATTCGGCGACGAAATCATGTTTACGATGGGCTCCGTCAAAGAGCGCCGCTTTGCCGCCGCATACGGTCGCCGGGGTCGCATCGTTGGCGCCGTAACCTTTGACCACGGCAAGTGGCTTGATTTCTATAGGGAGCAGATTGAGCAGTCAGGCCCGTTTCCGCCCATCCCCGCGGGGTTCGACCTGCCTGCCGATGCACATCCGATGCCGGCCAACTTCCCTGCTCGGGGTGTCTCAACCGCGATTCCCGATGTCGTTTTGACGGGTTACGACCCCAACGAACGGCAGGTGGAGTTCCGGCCGAAAGCCCGCTGATGCGATGGATACAAAGAATGCCATAAACAGGAAGAGATAGCGCGAGCTGCCACAGAGCAAAAAAGGAGAAGCACCCATGACCGCCGAGACCGCGTACGCCGAGGCTATGAAGTTCGAGAACCGGGCCAACCCGTACCCGTTCTTCGACGAGCTCCGGAAGACTCCCGTGGCACGCGTAGCAAACGGCATCTATGCCATATCGGGCTATCGAGAACTGCTGGCTCTAGCCCACGATCCCCGAGTAAGCTCCGACATGGCTCACAGTCCAGTAGGGGCCAAGCTGGCAGTCGGGACTACAGCCACCGCAGAGACCGATCATATGAAGGCGTACGGTGCGTCGAAGACAATGATCACCTCCGACCCGCCCGACCACGATCGAATGCGACGGCAGTCGATGCGGCAGTTCGGCCCCCCCCACACGCCAGACCTTATTCCGAATATGGAGCGGGATATCAGCAAGCTCTGCGGCGAACTGCTCGATAAGGTCAAGGGCAGGACCCGGCTCGACGTCGTCGATGGTTACGCGTACCCGGTGCCAGTGGCGGTGATTTGCAAGATCCTGGGAGTGCCGCTCGAGGACGAACCCACGTTTCACGCTTGGATCCATGACGCTATGGCAGGTCTCATGGACATGGGCCCGGACACAGCCACCGAAGCGGGGAAAGCCCGCGCCGAGAAGGGAAAAGCAAGCGTGGCAGCGCTCAAGCAGTACTTGGCCGAGCTGGTCGAGCGCTTCGTCCGAGAGCCCGGTGAGAGCATGCTCTCTAAGATGGTGCACGACAATGGCCCGGATGGACCGATGTCACCCGCCGAGGTCGCGGCCAATGCTATGCTGCTGCTCGTCGCAGGTCATGATTCAACGGTCAACACGATCGCCCACTGCGTACTGACTGTGCTGCGCAACCCCGGATCCTTCGAGCTTCTGCGACGCCGTCCCGAGCTGATTCCCCGCGCCATCGAGGAGGTCTTGCGCGTCGAGTCGGCGGTCCAGTTCTTTCCCAGCCGGTCCGCTCTGGCCGACATCGAGATCGGCGGAACGGTCATCCCCAAGGGTTCGGCGGTCTTCCTCTTGTATGGCGCCGCGAACCGCGACCCGAACCGGTTTCCCAACCCGAACCAATTCGACCCTGAACGTCAGGACAACGAGCACTTCGGCTGGGGCAGCGGCATCCACACCTGCTTCGGCGGTCCGCTCGCGCGCCTGGAGGTGAACGTTGCCTTCGAGACCTTCCTTCGCCGTGTGGAGAACCCGCGGCTCGTCGTCGACCCCCCGCCGTACCGGCAGAGCAATGTCTTCCGCGGGCCGAGCCAACTACTCGTCGATTTCGACGGAATCCGAGATTAGAGATTCGAGGAAACCATGCAAGCATTCCAATTCGTCGAGTTGCAGAAGCCCGCAGAACTCCGCGAAGTGCCCGTGCCCGAGCCGGGCCCGGGAGAGGTCCTGATAAAGATTGGAGGCGCAGGTGCGTGCCATTCCGACCTTCACATTTTGGAGACGCCTGCGAACACTCCCGGAATGCCGCTTCCTTTCACCCTCGGCCATGAGAACGCGGGCTGGGTCGAGAAACTTGGTTCCGGAGCAACAGGATTTGCGGTTGGGGACCCAGTGATCGTGTACGGCCCGTGGGGCTGTGGCAGCTGCGGCAACTGCCGGGTAGGATTCGAGAATTACTGCGAGAACCCCGGAGAAGGCAAAGCCGGCGGCCTTGGGAGAGACGGAGGCATGGCCAACTACATGGTCGTCCCGTCAACGCGCTTTCTGCTTCCGCTTGGTACTCTTGACCCGCGTGAGGCTGCGCCGCTCACCGATGCAGCGCTCACCAGCTACCACGCCGTCAAGCGGTCGCTCCACCTGCTTGGGCCAGGATCGACCGCAGTCGTGATTGGTGCTGGCGGCCTCGGTCAAATGGCAATCCAGGTGTTGAAGGCACTGAGCGCTGCCGCAACCGTTATCGCGGTGGACACCTCGCCTGACAAGCTTGCAACGGCTAAGAAGATGGGCGCCGACGAAGTGCTGGCTGCGGGCGATGGCGCGGTCAAGCGGATCAAGGACATCACCCACGGACAAGGCGCCAACCTCGTTCTTGACATGGTGGGCGCGAAGCCCACTCTGGAGACCGCAGCGCAGATCTCGCGAGTGCTCGGCCATGTGACGATTGTGGGGCTCGGCGGCGGGGCGCTCCCAGTCAACTTCCACAGCCCGGCAAAAGAGTGCTCCGTCGCCTCGCCTTACTGGGGTTCAATCCCGGAACTCATGGAGGTCGTCAGCCTGGCTCAGGCGGGAAAGATCCGGATGCTGGTCGAGCAATTTTCGCTGGAGCGCGCCAGCGAGGCGTACCACCTGCTCCACGACGGAAAGATCCAGGGACGAGCCGTCATTACTCCGAACGATTGAGTGTGAGAACAGTGTTTTGTCGAATTACTGTAAGTCGAAGCTTCGTTCTTGGTCATCATTGTCCGGCGGCTTCTGTACGGCAAAATCAGAATTCTAAGGATCGAGAAACCTATGAGATGCAGTTTTCAAAGCCTGTTGATAGGCATTCTATTCCTGACTCCCTTAACATCCATGGCCCAGGATGTGGTGCCCTACGCGAAGTCTGAGGTTAGGGTGGATTGGGTGCGAGGAACGGACTTCTCCAGATACAAGACCTATGCGTGGGGAACGATCTCTCAGAAGAATCCTGATCCGAACTTTAGATTTCCCATTGAGGACGTAGACTCCGCTCTGCTGGCAAAGGGATTGCAGAAGGTGAGCATGGACGAAAATCCCAGTCTTATTGTGGCTTTGAACGCCGGAAACAAGCTGGTTTTTGCGATTCAGGGTTACCTCAAAAACCCGGTCGTGAAGCAGGGCGCTCTCGTAATAGAACTCGCGGATCCGCAATTGAAGAAAGCCGTCTGGTGGGGCATTGCGGAGGACACACTGACCGACAATCCCGACAAAGATCGCCCCTTGATTCAAAAAAGACTTTCGAAAATGTTCGAGAAGTATCCCCCGCCAACTAAGAAATGAGCAACCGCAGACGTCTCCAGGAGAGGAAAACATGAGCGCCGAAGCGGTCAGACTTCAGGAAACTCGCACAGGCAAAACTCCCTGGAAAAAGTGGGGCCCGTACCTGAGCGAGCGGCAATGGGGTACGGTCCGCGAGGACTACAGCGAGGATGGTAATGCCTGGGACTACTTCACTCATGACCAGGCGCGATCGCGTGCCTATCACTGGGGCGAGGATGGGCTTGCGGGGATCAGTGACGATCAGCAGTTGCTTTGTTTCAGCGTGGCCCTGTGGAACGGCAAGGACCCCATTCTCAAAGAACGTATGTTTGGCCTCACCAACGGCCAAGGCAACCACGGTGAGGACGTTAAGGAATATTACTTTTACCTCGACAGTACGCCGACACACTCGTACATGAAATATCTGTATAAGTATCCGCAGGGGGAGTACCCCTACGTCGATCTGATCGAGACCAACAAACGCCGCGGTCTTAACGATATGGAGTACGAACTGTTGGAGACGGGGGTCTTCGACGAAGACCGCTACTTCGATGTCTTCGTGGAATATGCCAAAGTCTCTGCAGAAGACCTGCTGGTTCAAATCAGCGTGGTTAATCGTGGACCAGAGCCGGCCACTATCCATCTCCTACCGAGCCTGTGGTTTCGCAACACCTGGACTTGGTGGTCAGATACACCCAAGCCTTCGCTTAGGGAGTTCACCGGCAAAGACGGCTGGAAGGTGGTTACCACGTCCCATGAGCAGCTGGGTGATCGGTATTTGTACTGTGAGGGAGATGTTCCGCTGCTGTTCACGGAAAACGAGACCAACAACGAGCGCACCTTCGGCACGCCTAACCTATCCCCTTACGTCAAGGATGGAATCAACGATTATGTGGTCGCCGGAAATCACGATGCAGTAAACCCGAGGAATGTGGGAACGAAATCTGCCGCGCTTTATAAGTTGGATGTGGGAGCAGGAAAGTCGAGCTCGGTCCGTGTGCGGCTAACCAATCTGAAGCCGGATGCCATCGAGGATCCCTTCACGAGCTTCGACGCGACCCTTCAGGACCGCCTGCATGAGGCGGATGACTTCTATAAATCTATAACTCCCGAACGTGCGAACGAGGATGAGGCGCTGGTTTTGCGGCAGGCTCTGGCAGGCATGCTCTGGACCAAGCAATATTTCTTTTTCGATGTCTACAAATGGCTCGCTGAACACGGTATCGATCCGCTTAAGCCAGGTGCAAGATCCATACGAAATGGCGACTGGTTCCATATGGTGAATCAACACGTGATCTCGATGCCTGACAAGTGGGAGTACCCGTGGTATGCGGCATGGGATTCTGCGTTTCATGCCATCGCGCTAGCCCCGGTCGACATCGACTTTGCCAAAGAACAGCTTGACCTGATGTTGCAGGAGTTCTACCTGCATCCCACCGGACAAATTCCAGCCTACGAGTGGAACTTCAGCGACGTGAATCCTCCGGTACACGCCTGGGGAGCGATCTTCTTGTATCGCACAGAACAGGTCCTGCACGGCAAAGGCGACATCGAGTTCCTCAAGCGCTCATTTCCCAAACTGATACTGAACTTCAGTTGGTGGGTGAACCGCAAAGACCGCTTCGGCAATAACCTCTTTGAAGGCGGTTTCCTCGGGCTGGACAACATTGGTGTTTTCGACCGAAGCTCGCCGCTGCCCACGGGTGGAACCCTGGAGCAAGCTGACGGCACGGCGTGGGTTTGCATGTTCGCCCAGAACATGTTGGAGATCGCCGTGGCGTTGACGGCCGACGATCCCTTTTACGAAGACATGGCCGTGAAGTTTGCGGAGCACTTCATGTGGATCGCAGTCGCTATGAACCAAATGGGGCCTGAGGGGATGTGGGACGAGGAAGATGGTTTCTACTACGATGTGCTTCGTTTGCCGGACGGTAGTGCAAGACGGCTAAAGGTACGCTCTATGGTGGGCCTGCTTCCCTTATGTGCCACCACCGTAATCGAGCCGTGGCAGCGCGAACGCGTGCCTCGAATGGTAAATGTCCTGCGCGAACGGGCGCAGGGTATGCCCGAATTGCGCAACAGCGTCCATGCTGTAGGCCCGGATCATCGGGGACATGGGGATCGCGATATAGCTGCGCTCGTGAATGAGGACCGGTTGCGCCGTATCCTGACGCGTGTGCTCGACGAGAACGAATTCTTGAGCCCTTATGGCATCCGCGCCCTCTCTCGCTACCATGAAGACCATCCTTATGTTGTTGATGTAGGTGACCAGGAATTTCGAGTGAAATATCTTCCGGCGGAGTCTGACAACGGAATGTTTGGTGGGAATTCGAACTGGCGTGGTCCGGTATGGATGCCGATGAACGTGCTACTGATTCGCGCCTTGCTCCAGTTTTATTTGTATTGCGGCGATGACTTCAAGATAGAGTGCCCCACTGGCTCGGGCAATTTGATGAATCTGTTTGAGGTAGCGCGTGAAATTTCCGACCGTCTGACACGCATCTTCCTACGCGACCAATCGGGGCGGCGCCCGGTGTTTGGAGGTACAGAGAAATTCCAAACTGACCCTCAATGGAAGGACTACATCTTGTTCTACGAGTATTTCCACGGTGATAACGGTGCTGGCCTGGGAGCCAGCCACCAGACCGGATGGACCGGCCTCGTGGCGATGCTGATCAAGATCTTTGGTCGTGTTGACCCGGATCGACTTCTACATGCTGGTAAACCAGGATTCAAAGAAGGGTGAACCTGAGTCGTAGCAACCGCCCGCCCCGTGCACGCATTGGGAACCATCAGCAAACCGAGAATGAGGTCACAAAGATGAAAGCAATTACGGTTGAACCGGGAAAGGCAAACAGCGCCAAATGGGAAGAGGTGCCGGAGCCAGATGTTCGCCAAGGCTCGGTGCTCGTAGAGACGATCGCCGTCGGAGTGTGCGGCACTGACGTCGAAATAGTCGAAGGGAAATATGGATGGGCGCCTCCCGGCAAGACACGCCTCGTACTTGGTCACGAGTCCCTCGGCCGCGTCGTTGAATCTGACCCGGACGGCAGACTCAAGAAGGGGGATTTGGTGGTTGGCATCGTTCGGCGCCCCGACCCCGTTCCCTGCCCAAGCTGTGCTGTGGGTGAATGGGACATGTGCCGTAATGGCCAATACACTGAGCGCGGTATTAAACAAATTGACGGGTTCATGTCGGAGCGCTGGCGAATCGACCCTGAATACGCGATGAAGGTTGACAGTTCACTGGGGCTCCTGGGCGTTTTGCTCGAGCCAACAACCGTCGTCACAAAGGCCTGGGAGCAAGTCGACGCGATCGGCCGGCGAGCATTTTGGGATCCGAAGACGGTGCTCGTCACGGGCGCAGGTCCAATCGGCCTGCTTGCGGCATTGCTCGGAATGCAGCGCGGGCTGGACGTTCATGTTCTTGATCGAGTCGATTCCGGTATCAAGCCCGACCTCGTACGCGCTCTGGGTGCCTCGTACCATGCCGGTGCTGTCGCCAGCGTCGGATTCCATCCAGATATCATCATCGAATGCACCGGCGTGGGACCAGTCATATCCGACTCCATACAAGGAGTAGCGACTGGAGGCATCATCTGTCTGACAGGCATCGGGAGCGGCAGCCAGAACTCCGGTTTCGGCACCGCCGATATGGCCGCTGAGGCGGTCCTGAAAAACAATGTCGTCGTGGGTAGTGTCAATGCCAACAAGCGGCACTGGTATAAAGCTGGCGAAGCTCTGGCAAAGGCAGATCGTTCGTGGTTGGACCGGCTAATTACCCGAAGAGAGCGGCCTGAGAACTTCGCAGGCGCACTCCAGAGAAGGAATGACGATATCAAGGTAGTCATCCAATTCGCCGAAGTGGAGTAAACGAAACCTTCAGGAGGCCGGCCCAAGGCCGCAGACGCTGTGGATTGACACACCATGACCATAAACGGAGAACGAGATGCATCAACGGGACAATGACGCTCGAACCTACAACAGCCACGCACCACCAAGTGGAGGACGGGTCCAGGAACTGAATGTTCGCGGAGACCACGTGCGGTTGGAACAAGGAGAAAACAAAGTGCGAGCGCGATGCCCGGTGCACGATTTGCGGAAACACGGCCTTGAGAATACCAGGATCGTTGTAGGTCTGTTCCTGACCTTGGTAGTCGCGGGTTGCGAGAAAAAAGAAGCTGTGTCGCCCCCGATGCCTCCCGAGGTTCAAGTCACGGGCGTCGTGGAACGGGACGTTCCCATCTACCAGGAGTGGGTAGCGCAACTGAACGGACAAGTGAACGCAGACATCACTCCCAAAGTTCAGGGATACCTCACGAAGCGGGACTACTCCGAAGGGTTTTTCGTCCATCAGGGTCAACTGCTTTACGAGATCGACCCTCGCCCTTTTGTGGCCAGCCTCGACCAAGCAAAGGCCCAGGTAGCAGTTGCGGTGGCGCAACAATCGGAAGCGGAAAATAATGTGACGCGAGACCGTCCACTCGCAGAGCAGCACGCGATCCCCCAGAAGCAATTGGACACGGATATTTCCAATCTGGCAGCCACCACTGCGCAGGTCAACGCCGCAAAGGCAAGCATGGTCCAGGCCGAGTTGAATCTTTCGTGGACCAAAGTGCGCTCGCCTATTGACGGTCTGTCTGGTACATCGAATTCGAACGTTGGCGACCTGGTGGGTACAACGACGAAGATGACGACCGTCTCCGACATTGATCCGATCCGGGCATACTTCAACATCAGCGAGAGTGACTATCTCGGCAGGGCACAGATGATTTCGCGTCAGTTGCGAGGAGACTCGGCGCGATCGAAGCCTCTGGAAGTTGAGTTCATTCAAACGAACGGAACTGCATTTCCCGCAAAGGGAAAGATTGTTCTGGTAAATCGAGAAGTTGTTTCACAGACGGGCACAATTCAGATTGCAGCGGAGTTTCCCAATAAGGATGGTATTTTGCGGCCGGGTGGCTTTGGCAACATCCGTATCAAGACAGGGACCTCGGAGAATGCTCTGCTTGTCCCCCAGGCAGCTGTAATCGAAGTCCAGTCGATGTATCAGGTAGTTGTCGTGAATTCAGAAAACAAGGCGATGTTCCGCCCGATAAAGGTGGGAGCGCGCGTTGGAACAGACTGGATCATCACGGAGGGCCTCAAGCCGGGAGATAAGGTCATTGTCCAGGGCTTCATGAAAGTTCGAGAAGGCACACCGGTAAGTGCCAAGCCATATTTAGGCGCTTCTGCGTCTGTGGGTAACTGACCATGTCGAAATTTTTCATCAACCGGCCCATCGTTGCGATTGTTATTTCGATTCTCATGGTCCTTGCGGGTATCGTGTCGATGCTGGGTCTTCCCATTGCCCAATTTCCAAATATCGCCGATCCGCAGATCCAGGTTATCGCCAACTACACTGGCGCAGATGCGCAGACCGTCGCGCAATCTGTCGCAACCCCCATCGAACAGCAGATGTCGGGCGTCGACAATATGAACTACATGTACTCGCTGAATGCCAGCAATGGGCAGATGACGCTCACGGTGGATTTCGGCATTGATACAGCGACGAACACTGACCAGATCCTAACCCAGATGCGGGCTTCCCAGGCGAATGCTCAGCTGCCGAGTGCCGTATTGAACCAAGGCATCACGGTGCAGAAGTCGACGGCTGCGCCGCTGATGTTAATCGATCTCACTTCGCCTAACGGCAGTTACGACAATGTTTTTCTGGCAAACTACGCCACGATTAATCTAAACGACGCTCTAACACGGGTTCCGGGCGTAGCTTCTGTTTCCGTATTCGGTGCTGGCCAGTACGCGATGAGGTGCTGGGTGAACCCGGATAAACTCGCGAATCTTAAGATCACGGTCCCAGAGATTATCAGCGCGATTCAAGCCCAGAACAACGTGAATCCCGCCGGGCAGATCGGTGGCAATCCTGCTCCGCCCGGGCAGCAATTCACCTATACCGTACGCGCTCCCGGCCGTCTCCCCTCTGCGGAGGAGTTTGGGAACATTGTGGTGCGCGCGAAATCAGGCGAAGGCATTCTTCGTTTGAAGGACGTTGCGCGCGTGGAGCTAGGGGCGCAGAACTACAACATGGTTGGCCGCTTGAACGGCAAGCCGGCTGCTCTCGTTGCTGTCTACCAGGCTCCTGGCGCAAACGCGGTCGCCACAGCTGCAGCAGTTCGCGCGCTGATGGCGGAAGCGAAGACCCGCTTTCCCCAGGATTTGAATTACGTCGTTGCGCTTGACACGACGCTCTCAGTGACCGCAGGAATCAAGGAGATTCAGCGCACGCTCATCGAGGCACTGGCGCTGGTCATCCTTGTAGTGTTCATTTTTCTCCAGGGGTGGAGAGCCACAATCATTCCGCTGCTTGCAGTCCCGGTTTCTCTGGTTGGCACCTTCATGGTCTTTCCTCTCCTGGGATTTTCGATCAATACACTCTCACTGTTCGGCCTGGTACTGGCAATTGGTCTCGTCGTCGACGACGCCATCGTCGTTGTCGAGGCGGTCGAGCACCACATCGAAGGTGGCATGACGCCACACGATGCCTCGCTCAAGGCCATGGAAGAAGTAGGTGGCCCAGTGGTCGCTATCGCTCTTATCCTATGTGCTGTGTTTGTGCCAACCGCTTTTATTCCTGGGATTACGGGGAGACTTTATCAGCAATTCGCGGTTACGATTGCAGTATCGGTCGCCTTCTCCGCATTCAACGCTTTGACGCTGAGCCCAGCTCTTTCAGCCATGCTGTTGCGCCCGAAGAAAGAATCCCGCGGGCCGCTGGGAGCTTTTTTCCGAGGATTCAACAGCCTCTTTGCGAGAGTTACGGATGGATATGTTGGTACCTGCAAACATCTCATCCACAAAACCGGATTCTCTTTCCTGTTGTTGCTGGCATTCGTAGGTGGCGCGGCCTTTTTTGGTCAGAAGACACCGGGAGGCTTTCTTCCAGACGAAGATCAGGGTTATATGTATGGCGGCCTGCAATTACCCAGCGCGTCTTCCTTGGACCGTACATCGAACGCTTCAATGGAAGTCGAGAAAATCATGCTGAACACTCCCGGGGTGGAGAACGTCAGCACGGTCGACGGCTACAGCATGCTCAGTGGTGTGAATACTACGTACAGCTCCTTTTTCTTCGTCTCCTTTAAGGATTGGGACCAGCGTAAAACAGCAGCGGAAAGCTACGAAGGAATCAAGCGGCACCTGACAGGCGCACTGTCCAGAGTCACATCAGGGATAGCTTTTGCGTTCCCGCCGCCAGCAATCCCGGGCGTGGGAACTTCGGGCGGATTCACCTTCGTCCTCGAAGATCGATCCGGCGGCCCCATTGAGTTCCTCGCGAAGAACGCCGATATCTTTATGGCGGAAGCGCGTAAACGCCCCGAACTGACCGGGGTTATGACCACAGCACTCTTTGGAGTACCGCAGGTCGGTATCACCGTGAATCAGGAAAAGGTGCTCACGCAACAGGTACAACTAGCGAGCGTCTACCAGACACTCCAAACCTTTATGGGAGGGTCGCTGGTGAACTACTTTAATCTTTTTGGACGCCAGTGGCCGGTCTACGTCCAGGCGGATCGTGACTACCGAACTTCGGCAGATAACCTCGGCAAGTTTAATGTGCTGAACAGCGACCAGGAGATGGTACCGCTGAGCACCCTGACGGGCAACGAACCCCGCAGCGGGCCCGAATTCGTCATGAAGTACAACCAGTTTCAATGTATCCAGATCAATGGCTCTGCCGCTCCAGGCTATAGTTCGGATCAGGCGATTGCAGCGCTCCAGGACGTCTTCAAGAAGACGATGCCAAGCCAGATGGGCTTCGATTACCTGGGCATGTCCTACCAGGAAGTCAAGGCCTCTCAGGGAGTCAAGCCGATCGTCGTCTTTGGACTTTCGTTCTTTATCGTATTTCTGATCATGGCCGCGCAATATGGCAGTTGGACCTTGCCGATAAGTGTGCTGCTGGGCGTCCCTATTGCTGTCTTTGGAGCTTTCGCCACCCTCTTCGCGCGAGGGCTCGTCAATAATATTTATGCGCAGATCGGCCTGGTGATGCTTATCGGACTGTCTGCCAAAAATGCCATCCTCATCGTTGAATTTGCAAAGTCTGAATACGAGAGTGGTAAGTCTCTGATAGATTCCGCACTCTCAGGCGCGAGGCTGAGACTGCGACCGATTCTGATGACGGCATTCGCTTTCATCCTTGGCTGTATTCCTTTATGGGCGGCCTCAGGCGCGGGCGCGATCTCCAGGCAAGTGCTGGGGACGGTGGTGATTGGCGGCATGCTGGCAGCTTCGTTGCTTGCGATCTTCTTTATCCCGGTCTCCTTCAATGCCGTCGAACATCTCGGGCATTCCCGCAGTGAGAATGAAACGCCCGAAGCAACCCCGGACCCCACTTCGAAAGGCACTGCGATATGACCGGCATCAGAAAAGTCGCCGCTCTAGCATTCGTGCTTCTGATAGCTGGATGCAAGGTCGGGCCGAATTACAAGCGTCCGATCGTCGCGACGCCTGACCAATATCGCGGTATTGCCCCTGATCTATCCGCTCAGCCGAACACGCAGACTTTTGCTGAAATGCAGTGGCAGACGGTCTTTCAGGACGAGACACTGCGGGCTCTCATTACGGAAGCCCTAACCAACAACTACAACATGCAGATCGCCGCCTCGCGCATCCAGCAGGCACGTGCGGTAGTACGGGAAGCGCGGGCCAACCAGTTGCCCAGCCTCTCGGCCTCAGGCGGTATCGAGTACCAGCGCAATGCGCTCGCTCCGCACGGCCCGACGATAGATTCACTTGGCGTTGGACTGAATTACATGGTGGACTTCTGGGGAAAGTATCGCCGTGCCACGGAGGCCGCACGGGCACAGCTGCTCGCGACGACGTATGCACGAAGCGTCGTTCAAACCACTTTGATTTCAGACGTGGCAACCGCTTACTTTCAGTTGCTTGAGTTCGACTATCAACTGAATTTTGCACTGAAAAATGTCGCCGACGATAAGGAAGTGGTGAGGATCAATGCCGTCAAATATAAGGGCGGCGATAGCGCTATTACAGATGTCTATCAAGCAGACTTGTTGCTGCAACAATCCGAGGCCCAGGTCATACTTAGCCAGCAATCCATAGCTCAGTCCGAGAACCAGATCAGTATTTTGCTCGGACGAAATCCAGGACCGATCGCTCGTGGTCTTGCTCTCGTCAATCAACCGCATTTAGCGGTTATCCCCACCGGACTTCCTTCGGCCCTGCTTGAGCGTCGCCCTGATGTTCGGCAAAGCGAAGCAACCTTAATCGCTGCAAATGCTAACGTCGGGGTGGCCAGGGCGGCCTTTTTCCCACAGATTTCTTTGACGGGGCAGTATGGACTAGAGAGCACCGCCTTAACGAGCTTTCTCCAGGGGCCAGCGTCGGTCTGGGCTCTGGGCGGTCAGGTGCTTCAGCCGATCTACGCCGGCGGCGCGATCCGGAGCGCCTATGACCTCGCCTGGGCGCAGCGCAATGAGGCGGAGTTGATCTATAAACAGACCGTGCAGGACGCCTTCGGTGATGTAGCCAACGGCCTGGTTGGTTACAACCAGTCAAGACTTTATCGGATGAAGATTGAAGAGCAGACAAATACGTACCAGGAAACTGCTCGCCTGGCGAACGTTCGGTTTTCGGGAGGAGTCACAAGCTTTCTGGAGGTGCTGGTCGTCCAACAGCAATATTTCACGTCGGAATTAGCATTAGCACAGGCATGGGATGCGGAGATGCAAAACTACGTTCAGTTGTATCAGGCGTTGGGAGGGGGCTGGCAGCCGTAGCCACCGTGTTACCACAAATCAGCAAGGTCTCACGTTTCCCTCTAGCTCGGTTGTGAGCTTGGTTTGAATTTTTGAACACAACGCCCGCGCATTCATCTAGATTGCCCCCCAATTGCTCGCCGCGAATGCGGGCGCTGTTCTCTGTTCTACCATTCGCGCAGGGTTCGATGTAACTTTTCCATCCGTTAGCGCGATCTTAAACGTCTTCCCGAACATATTCTTGTAACGATTCTTTGTGGCAGGGGACCAATCGTGGGCGCTGATCCACGAGTCGATGTCGGAGGGTTTAATTTCGTCTGCAACACGATTCGCGAACGCCTCCAGGATGAATTTCATTCTCCCTTTGAAGTTTCGAACGTCCCGTCGATCATGGTTGATATACCAATCAATTGCTTCCTGGGCAAGCACAGAGAACTTATTCCTTTGGTACGCATGTTGGCCGGCATCTTGATGCCGCGAAGCATGTCCGCCTTGCGAATTTTGTAGAGGTTGATCGCGTCCCCCCGACGCCCAACCTTCTCCCTGTGCTCGACTCCCGCGATCTTATAGCGAATCCACCAGATCTCCGAGCCTGGCACCTTCTCGAAACCCCTTTTTCCTTGCGCGTCACTCTCCTTGGCATCGAGGCATGCCCCCTGAAGGTGATCGTAGCAAATCTGGAACAAAGTGGCACCAAAAGCGGCACCAGATCAATTTTCAGAGACCTTTCAACGCAGCCGCAAATTTAGTAAATCATTGCTTCTATGGTGCCCGGAGGGGGACTTGAACCCCCACGACCGGTTAAGGTCTGCGGATTTTAAGTCCGCTGTGTCTGCCGATTTCACCATGAAAATAAACACTTTACACCAACTCATAATCTAAATGTGAAAGTTTATGTGCAAATTTTACGATTTCTGATTCCACCGAGAATCGATTTACGGAAGCCATTTTCGTGTGGGTTTCCACTCAACTAGTGCCAACATCTACCTAAGCTGAAAAATGAGATTTACAGCACAGGTCAAGATGATTTTTCGGCTTTGGAGAGATGGGACACTCCATGCACCCGACCGTGGGCGCCGAGCTGAGTGTTTTCATGAATCATTTGACGACAAGCGTACGCTTACGCCTTACCACAGCACCACTGTTGGGGGAACGAGAACAGTATCTGCGACAGCTTTCAATGCGAGGGCTCTGCTGTGTCACCATATGCGTGACAGCAAGTTGGAGCATTAACCGATGGCATGGGACCCGACGACTGGTTTCCCGGTTGCGTCTTTAAGTGGATGGTGTATGCTTTGGGCGAGTCTCGCCGTCTGAAAATTTGTGTTCGAAGTTTCGTCAGCTTGATTTCTGGGCAAGACTGACGATATGGGCTAGTGCCGCGCAAGAGTGGCACATACCAGTGAGTTGAGTTCGTTTTCTGGAGTGCCTTGTGACCGAACCTACCGAAAGCAACGTCCCTGCTGAATACCGTCCTGGTGCCGAGTGGGTCCTCAAAGACATAGATCGGTCGGTGGACTACCGCAAAAAGTACTATGAATACTCGATTACGATTGCCACGGCGTTGCTGGCCTTCAGCATTTCATTTCCGCCTGCGCTGACAGCCGTTCATTGCGTCTTTCTGGTGCGGATCGCGTGGCTCGCCCTGGGCATTTCTATCCTCTGTGGCGTCTCCGTTCACTTCGCTTGGTCGACCTTTTTCATCTCATTCCGGGATTTTGACAATCACAGTCAAGTTGCCGAGGGCAAGCTAAAGCGGAAGGGTTGGACCTTCATTCGGCGGACCTTGGAGATCTTCCAGTTCCTTAGCCTGCTAATTGGCGTGATGGGAATGACTATTTTTGCCGGTGTGAACTATCAGTATCTTGCGTTACATACGAACGAGGTCAAACCTCCCGCTACAGCGGTTTCGCCTCATCCTTAGGAGATCACTCATGCCCGCGCCTAAGAGTTGGCCAGACAAGAAAGAGGCGTTGCTGTCCGAAATCGATGACAGCAGCGTGAAGTCCTATCGCAAAGCGGATGCGGAGTTAGTCATCCTTTCGATGGCTGGATTCGGCCCGGACTCGAATAAGAAAGTGCCTCAGTCCGGCATGCGCGTGGTTTGCAATATCTCATCGGCTCACATTGCGTCGGTTCTTACCGGTGAAGATCGGAAAGATCCCAAACCATATAAGAACCGCTATGACCTTGCGGCCCCGAGCAAAGAACCGCAATCCCTCGGCGATGCCGTGGCGACGCCACAGAGCCTGAGAGAAAAGATTGACAGTGTCCTCGCCGATCTGGCCGGCACAAGCGACGGGAAGGAGTTTTACTACACTGCCATTGAATTGAACGGCACGGGCATCCGGTATTTCGGCGACCTCTGTATGGTGCTCAAGCCAGAAATGACCGATGCGAACACTCTAGTGCTCTTCAAAAATTCTTACGACCTCTCCCGCAGTCCTTTACGTGAAGAGGTCTTTGTGGATGGCTCGCTGGATATGACCAAGGCCATCGAAAAGGCGAAAGAGTTGCAAGGCGTCTGGCCGGATGACGTCATGGACATGGCGGCATGCAAAGTACTTGATGGAGCGGACCCGACGAAACGCAGAATCACGACAGGAATGGTTTCCGCAGGAGTGCTGCTCGACGAAGATTACCTCGAAGTGGTCCGCCTTAAATCCTTCGGTGCCTCGAGCCTCGAGGAGATACGGGTTTCATCGCAGGATGTCGCCGTTGAAGGCCGGATCGCAGACCGGCAGCGAAGTGGCCCGATCCCCTCGTATGCCGAGCTTCAATGGCGCCATAGGCGTCGGGGAGCGGAGAGAATTGGTGCTGAAATGGGAGTTCCGACTCGAGTCGTGGCGACGGCGGGGAGGACACGCTGATGCCGAACTGGTATATCGACGCTCTGGATGCGCGGGCGGGGATGGGGCTAGCAACCTATCGCGATGCGGATCTCAACAGTGGCACCGTTGATCTGGGGAGACCCGCAGTCTTCATCGGCCCACCGTTCTTTCAAGCGGAGTCCGTTGCGAGCCGTGCTATTGGCTTCGCTGCAACTCGAGGTTCCTTTCAACTTGGGCTCTTTCTGAACAACGGAGAAGTAGCCTTCCCATCGCTCCAAGGTGTTTGCGAGTTCATTCGGCGGGTCTACATCTCGTCAGGCGGCGGCGATACCGACGGCGGAATTAGCACTGCACCGGTTGAGCCTAACCCCGAATCCGGGGGCGGAGAGCTACCACCCGTACCTGAGGGCGAAGACGCTATCACGCGCGGTATGTTGGGTTTCGTCGACTCTTTAAATCAGGGTGTCGCAGCGATTTCCGGTCTTGATTACTCGCAATCCAAGCCGAAGGAGTGGAATCGCCGCGAAGGAAACAATCCGATTTCTCTCGTAAAGGCAATCGGCTCATTCGGAAACATCAGCACCTTGCTCGGTTACGGTGTCGCCGTCCTTGTCGAAGAAATGATGCTGCGGTTCCCTAACAAGCGAACCGATTATGGTGCCTGGATGGGAACGATGATGAGGCTAGGCCATGTGGTGAGGCGCCTAGGGCTACTTGATTCGCTGTTCAATGGTCCCGAATCCGATCGATTAGAGCGAATGGCGTCAAATATTGAGCGACGCGTAAGCCTGTTCAGCGATCACCTTCTCGATTTCGGCGTACTGGCCACGATGTTGGGGTTGGGACCGCATGTGCTCTGGTATTCGCGAGATTCCCTATACGTAATCGGCGGGAACTATGGTCCTGACATCGATGAGCCGTTGGACGATCTTTCGCGCCTCCCGATACCCTCTATTGCAGCCAAGCACCTACGCTTAAACCCTAAGACCGCCAGCGCGAGGGACCTCCTCAGCGTATTTCTCGCAGATCCAACCGTCTTAGCTGGAGAAAAAGCGTCGCGCCCGGAAGCGACCACGATCGTGGCTTGCGCTCTCCTATTCAGCATGCTGATCACTTCGACGGGACAGATTTCTCTGGCTCCGATTGCCGGCGCTGCTATCGGAGATATCATTCGCCAAGATCGTCTACGCGACGCAATCGTGTGGATAGATACTCAGATGCCCGGCTACTTGTTTCACCAAGACATCGAGAAACACATCCGTAGCGCATCTCAGTTGCGCTACGGATCTCGCCCCGACGAATCAGAGAGCGCGACTTATGTCGCCTCGTTATCTACAGCGTAAGTCAGCTGGAAATTGGTCGACCTAAATTTAGAATAAGCAATGCCTAGTTTGTGTCAGTCCATGTGTAAAACCGCCGCTGCTTGCTTTCGACTCTATTGAATCGATTGTGGGAAATCCTTGAAAGCCGTGGTCGAGGTAGTTCACTTGAAATCCGCTCGAAGACGCCGGAACGCTGACTATTCGGGCAAACCGGCGCAGGACGATACACTGAAATAGACGCCATCTACATCCGGGCCAGCATCGCGCTGCACTGCTTATCTTAATCAAGGAAGAGGAACCCTTGAGTCAGCTTAGGCAGCTCGTCTCTACTCCTGTGGGCGCGTTCGTTCTCCTTGCGATTGCAGCCCGCCTTGAGGTACGGGGAGATGCATATTTCCAGTCAGGTCTTTATCGTTCGTCGGGAGGTAGACAGATTGCTTCGTTTGTGGCCGGCGGTGTTGTTCTCGTTTGCGATAGCTTGTTCTTGAACTCATCCAAAATTGATTTCGGCAAGCTCCTAGACATCTATCTAGGGCTCTTCTTCCTGATTGCCCAGGTAGTGGCCCGACTTCAACTCCATCGCTCGCGGAGTAAATCGATCTATATCGGGGGGCCTTCGTGATGGCAGGGGGCTCGATCATGGCGTTGTGGAAGGGCTGATTGGTTTTGAATCTCGGTCTGTCGGTCCCTCTGCACGAAAACGCGGTTTTCGGATCCTACAAACTGCTCATGATATCCGTCCAATCTGAACTTTCCAAAGAGCTGGGCTTTCGGCATCTTCAGTTCCCTGCTGACGAAGTTGACCATGACCCGAGTTCGCAGGAATCTCTCCTGAAGGCTCTGCCCACGTTGATGAGTGACTCGTCGATTATGCATCAATCCAGATGCGCCGCTTCCGGGAAGTGCGTTTCATGGGGCCAATCACCAAGAAAGCTCAATTAGTGCAAGACCGTGCTGTTGAAGCAATCGATTCACGAATGTTAGACCTAAGTCCTCATCCTACTAGGTCAATTCTTTTTCGCTGCTGTTATGGTTACGTCGAAGCTTCCATCGTTATCCGGCAAATAGTAGTCATTTACGGCTAGAAAAAGATACCCTCCCCCAAAGGGAGCAACGACAGTCCCCGAGGAGCCGACGAGCACAAATCCTGACGGAAAGTCGGAAATAGACTTGGGATACGGCAATTGTGAAAATCCTGCAATGAGTGCGCCACACGGTGCACCGACAAGATGATCTACATCATTAGGCGCTAGCAGCATTTTTTTGGCGCCTTTGACGGGAAGAGATCCCCTAGGGCTCGCTAGGTTCTTAAACCAACTTTGGGCGCCGGTGCCATCGGCCGGAGCCGTTGTGATGGTGCCATCCGCATCTACGATATACGGGCCTTCAGTGGCCAAATTGACCGTCCCATGTGCTTTTATCGTGAATCTCTGACCTGCGGAGGCCCTAATACCGGTATTGGTTGCAAATCGCTGTGCCGGAACAACTACTCGTGTTATCGGAGGCGCTGGTGATGCCTTTGGTGTTAACTCGACTTGTATTATCTGATTTGGTGAAGCGACCTCCTTCATGTCAAATGGTTCATAATTAGCTTTTTGCACCCGAATGCGGATTTGCGCGCCGATCTTAATTTGCTTGTTGAGGAGGATGTCGAATTCTCCACTTCCGTCGGTGCAATCGGGTGCAACCGCTTGATCGCCAACGGCGCTTACAGTCGCGCACGAGATTGCTAAGCGGGTCTTGGCATCTCTCACAACTCCATGCACCGTTATCTGCTCCTGTCCCTCCGCTTGAGCGCCCAAAAGGCCCGCGATTGCTATCGATATGATGGCGAGATGATGAGAGAGCCAAATTGGCCGCAAAGGGCGGTGATTGCAGCGAGCGAGTCCTTCTGAACTCATAATCAGCGTGCCTCCAATATTCATTTAGCAGGATGAAGCGCAATCTCGAGTCCGTCGACGGGAGCTGTCACCTTAGAGTCGTACGTGTCATAGCCGACCTTGCTTACTCTCAGCAGTACGTCTGATTGTGTGCCGACTTGTCCACTAAGTTCGAGAACAAAGTTTCCATTGTTGTCAGAATCGGTTTTTTCATCTCTGCTCACGAGAGATATCTGTGCATGTGGAACTGCCTCCTTGGAGACAGCATCGATTGTCGTTCCAGCCACGCTCAGCGCGTCGGTGGGAGCTTGTTTGGCGGGCAAGCTCTTCGTGCCGTGCGACGCATTCGCAGTAGCAATGAAGAAACTAATTGTGCCGACCAAGATGAGCGACCAAGCCGCCAGCCTTACTCTAACCGGGGCCTCCCGAAAGAATCCCCAAGCAAGGCCTCCGATAATAATTGCCAGAAGCGCCAGAATCCCGAGTGGGTTCTGCGATGCATTCTTAATTATGTCGGGCAACGCTTTGAAAAGTTCATTGACTGTTTCCATTGACGGAATTCCCTCCCAAAGCACTTCTGAGAACATCCGATGGATCAAAAGCTAATTGACACCGCGATCACCAAACGAGGTTGACTAGATTGTGAAGTTCTGAGACGCTCCTAATCATAGCCGGGTGCATCCCTCTAGCGATAGCAACCGCGCAACTAATTTTGGCGATCGATACAATTCCAGGGTCGCAATCGATAGTCTTAACGAGCGCCGGGGCTAGGGCTGATGAGTTTCTCGAAAAGGAGCGACTTCTTCGACTATCGGCAAGTCGGCCTGTCCGATGGTAAGTTGCAACCGCCTGACGGTTGTGCTTTGCTGGGTCGCAGTGGATCTACTTTGAAGATGAAAGATAAACTTGTACACACGCCCGCAGAAATCGCCGAGATGACAGGCCTTTCCCGACAAACGATAACTCGCTTGTTCGAGAATGAACCAGGCGTGCTTATCATCACGCGCGGCGAGCGATTGCATACTCGAGAATATCGCAGCATTCGTATTCCCAATGCCGTCTATGAAAGAGTCATTCGCAGGTTCACAGTTAAATGACGTACCGGGGATCGTGTCCTACTCTGCTAACTTGGACCCATTCTGCAAGTATCTTTGCAAATTGCTAGCGGCAATATGAGGTGCAGGGCGGAATGCGCTAGTGGTGGGTCAACCAGAATCAGAAGTACCAGCGAGAATGGGGAGGCGGCTATCTCTGGTCTCCTAGGCGCAACGCCAACGATGCGAGAACTTGCTTCTATGAGTGCATGAGGGAAACGCGGAGTGAAGTAGTGTTCTTCTTCTTACACCTTCGATTGATCATCCGTTCGATCGCGGCTTCATAAGCCTTGAGGATTCCGGGCGACTGATCATTTCGCCACAAGAGCACACTTGCCTTCACTCGAACGCATGGGGTTTCCACCAACACTATGGTGAACATCGGACAATTTAGCACATTATCGAGGTCCTTCTTATGGGCCGGCATGGTCGGATGACGAAGGAGAGAAAACCATCCAATAAGCACCCGTTGATAACCTAAATACCAGAGTGTCGGGATGTCTTTCGAGGGGCCTGAAGTGCAGTGCGAAAGTCGGCGTCGAACTCGAACAGCCACTGAATCATGCCGAACGCATAAACATGATTAGCTCCTTCGAAAGGAGCCTAGATTTCTCCTCTTGGCCTAACAGCGAAAACTGTTGAACACCTGAGCAGAGGGATTCACCAAACCGAATGATATCGTTCGCCATTTTCCTAAGGCCTTCATCGATGTGGCTCTCGTAGAGTGAAAAAGTGTTTACTATAAGCCAGCATGTCCTTACGTTCCGCGGCGGTTAGTCGCGGTCGTTTGCGATTTGCATCACTTCGATTGCGATGAAGTCCGCGATCGCTGGCGACACTCCCCGACACTCCCGGTCATGCGTTCTAACTCCACGCAAACCGATCTTACGCCTTCGCATTAATGATTGGTTAATTCCCCTTCGCCGAATTTCCCGTCGGGGTTCGTTACTCGAACGCGGTACGCCTTCGCCGGGTCGAAACCGTTCACTACCCCCACTTCCAGGCGCGTCGAGTAGTCTGGATTTCCTGGAACCGCAAACATTGGGTCCACAGGGTATGGAGGCGGTGTGACTGTTACATCCGACTTTGTCATGTCTAGTTGAATCGAACCGAAACTGGTTTCCGAACCGGCGGTGGCGCTGCTCGCCGCTGCGGCGCTAGGTGTTGAATCAATTACTATGGCTATTACAGCCATTTTCGAAAATCCCGAACCCAGCAACGTCAATGTACCCTCCAGTTCCCCTACCACTGCGGCGCCTGCTGGCACGCCGTCGCCCGCGTCGACCGGTGCAGGCGACGGGATATACTGCGTCGTGCTGATTACCGGCCCCGGGGCCGATACGGCCCTGGCTCCCAAATAAGTTAGAGAGCTAAGTCCGCTGACGAGCAGAAGGTTTGGAGGAATCGTCGGGAGGGAATGCGTAATAGAGGGATCAGAAGCCAAAATGCTCGACACATATGCTGTAACTGCCACAAGGGTCCATGCAAAAAATTGCAATCGTCCAGGTGCCATCACCCCACCGGCCGAGATAAGATCCGACAACTGCGGCTTAAGTGGACCACCACCTTTTGTCCCGACCACTCGCTGGGAAATCTGCGCGGCTACTGCCGTTCCCGCGCTCAGCGATACCTCCCACGGAAACTGATCCGCGATGTCTGGCAGCCCCGGCAACCCCTGAACCCAGGTGTGGGCGACCCACAGGTACATGTACCCGTAGATCGTTGCAAGCGTCCACAACAGGAACTGCATCCTGGATAAGCTGTAACTCTGGGTTTCCCCATCAATCAAGAGTTTCAATGCGGTGCTCTTAGTACATTCCGCCCGATTCGTCACCCATCGGAAAAACCAAGTCTTTACCGTTGAAGCTGGAAGACAATGCGGGTCTAATTCCCCCGCCAGCAGCAAAACGACTAGCACCAATATCAAGGTCAGAATTAGCGCAACGATAAACGCATACTGTGGGTGAGTCTTTAATCTCTTGAGCCAAGTGGCAACCACTTTGGTATGCGCTTCTCCGCAACAATCTGAACCTAGCATCGCCCAGTACGGATCAACCTGTGCACTTACGACCCCGTTGTTTACTGAAACAAACATCATTCCGCGAGCCCCATACGGATAGGTCGTCCATTGCAGCTTCACCGCTATCGGCGGAGCCACGAACGTGGGCGCAAAGCCTCCTTCCCGGACTCCAAGTTTTCCTGCTCCCAAGCTCGCTGTATAAATGGTATTCACTGCGGAATTTATGAAAGGTCCGCCATACTTAAGCGGGTTGTCCGAATGAAAATGGCCCGCAAAGACCGCCACAATCTTCGGGTTGTCTAGTCCGTTCGCGATCCAGGCCTTGCGCGCATCCTCTGTCAACAGCCACGTGCTTCGAAACTCGCAACTGCCTCCAGAGGCCTGGTTCGCTTGTCTTCGACCTGGATACGGATCTTGTAAGTCCGGCTCATGCGTAAACACCAAGTAGGGTCCCGGCCCGCTCAAAAGGCTGTTGAATGTCCGTATGGCCTTAGCTTTTGCATCGGCGCGGGTGCCGCTGGCGCCATTCTTCAGCTCGTCGCAGTAAAATGTCTCTGGCCCGCTCTTAATCGTTCCCCTGGATACGATTACGCTCTCATTCATGGCTCCAGAACTTGCATCCGCATAATTCTGCGGTTTAAATCCAGCGCTGTCCAAACCAACTAGCGTGTAATTTCTGGCCGCAATCGCCTGCTCGTTCAAATCCACCACGCGGCCACGGGTCAGCGTTCTGAGTCCGGAAATAAATTGCTCGTAGCGGCTCAGCGTTCCAGGATCTTCATCGGTAAGATCGTTGTTCCCAGGCAGGAAATAGACGGGGACGCTCGCTGGAAGATGGTCCAGCGACTGGGCCACTATGGCTTCAGCAGTAGCAAAGTCTATCTGCGTTACCGGTCCAAAAGAACTCGCAGGATCGGTCGCGTCGCTGCATTTTGAGTTCGAGTCTGGGGGAGTATGTGTCGCGGGTGCTCCAGCAAGATTTGCAACTCCCAAATCCCCGGTGAAGACAACAAAATCGATCGTTTCGCCGCTCTTCCATCGCCGGTTCACTTCATCCATCGACCATCGCAGTGCATTAAGGTTTTCGTCATACTCTCGCTGCACATACAGCCCCGAGCACTTGTATCCAGCGTCAAAAAGGTGCACGTCCGAGATCTGCGCAAACCGCAGCGCTCCCGCCGAAGCAAAGTTTGAAGCTCCAACGACGGGGGCAGCACCGGGCCCGGCTGAAGAACCCGTCGTCGGTTCCGACGTGGTCTCCCCTGGCGCCGCAAAGCTGGTCAATAAGAACATCATCAGCACACAAGTCCGCGCCAATCCTCTCATTGTCAGTCTTCTTGCCAAAGAGTATCGAAGCATGTGCGCTCCTCCAATAGGGCGAAGACAGCGGTCCAGAAGGCTCTTTCAATCCATTGCTTATCCCAAATACTGTGCCACAAGTGATACACCGTTTAGCTACCGTGAGCTCGACCGAAGCAGCAAGCGGAAGATCCTTCCGCCTGTCGATCGTTGTGGACATAGCTAATTCCAAGACAATAAGCTCTTATAAACTTCGAGGCATGCGGATAAGGGATCAAAAAACACAAGATGGAACAATTCCGCATCATCCGTCGTCTCACCTTTCGAGAGGAAGACAACGCCTTGCATTGGAACCATAGCGGCTTGGAGGCGTCCTTCGCAATTCTGACTGAGCGAGTGACGCTCTCGATCATCCAAGAACCTGCGTGGCTCTCGGGATAAACACGAGATTAGCCTGCGAGATTAACCCGCAATCACCTTAGAGGCCAGCTGAGTCCCCGTCGTCACCACGGTCGTGATGTCGGTAAGAGTTTTCGTTATGTCATCCATCTCTTGGACATCATTCGAAATCTGCTGGTTCGCTGAGTCAATTTGGCTAGTCAAACTGACGACTTGTGGATCGTCATCGTGAAAGGCCTTATTTACGCAGGCCCAGTAGTTTTGACGGGCAAGCACATACTGCGCACTTAGCGCGTCACATTGTGGCTGCGTCTCGCAGGCTTCACTGAGCGTGTCGATCTGAGACTGCAACGTGAAGTATGTGTTCTCAAGTGCCTGTAGCGCGCTCTGCATGCGGCTCTCCATTTCTAGTTGCTAGTTGTGCTCTTTGGTGTCGAGGACTTTGCTGCGGTGGTAGTGGCTGCGGGCGCAATCTGTGGCACTAGCGAAATCCAATTTTGCACTGTGACCAAGGTAATTGGAGCCATACGGATAGCCATCGGTCTATCTGTTGCTACTAGATGGATGCGACTTTCCATCTCTCTCAGTGACTTTTCCATACCTATAGTGGCCGCCTCCTGCGACGCAACTAGCGCAGCGGATTTCTGGTCGACCTGATCGGCAAGAATGGTTTGTACTTTGTCTTTGATTGTAGTGTCTGTTAACTGCGGAGTCAGTCCGTACGGACTAAAGACCGCAGTCAGAAAAGATGAGGAATCAACTTGCCCCTTCTTGATAAGCGCTTTTGCAAGAGAATCCGAAACAGCGGCGTAGTCCGAGCCGATCGTGTTGTATAAGGGCTCTTCACTCTGAAACCATTGATCCAGCGAGGAAGTGAACTTATCGATGGCATCCGCAGCCTGCCGGTCCTTGCGCTCCTGGATTGCCTTCACAATTAGGTCTACGGCATCTTTCATCAAATTCACATTGCTAGCGCTCATCGACACATTGGAAATCTTCAGTCCAGCCACTGCAGATTCGAGATTTCCCGCCGCCGTCGATGCGGCGGCCGCGTCCGTTGAACCACTCAACTTTGCGAACTCCTGCGCCAGTGTCGTCAATGCCGCTGCCAGCTTTTCACGCTTTTGGATTTCTGCGGCGGTGTCAGCTATGTAGTTCTTGGTTTGCGCGTCGTAAGGTGTGACCGGGTCAACCGCCGCTTGAATCTGATATAGCTGATCGGTCTCGGAAAGAAGCGTACCTAAGGCAGAGTAATAGCTCGTCAAGGAACTGGCCGTGGCAGTAAGTTGCGTAGCCGCTGCCGCCGCATCGTCCGAAGTCTTGCAGCCGCTCACAAGTATCAGACAAAGAAATAAGGGAATTGACGCGGTCCGCAAGGTGCGGCAATCACGCATGGATACTCCTGGCAGGCCTGACATTTAGAGTTTCTCCTCAAGGTTCTAGCTCAGTCTCATACGGAACAAGGGAAAAATGCTGCCCGGAAGCATGGTTGAAGTGGGACAACACTATCACGATGTGGGATAGCGTGCAAGAAGATATTTGTGGCAAGTGGTGTCATACGCCAATCTGATTCCCAACGCCGCGGAGGTCGGAATCTTCCCGATCTCGCACGTTTCTATATCTTTTTCGAAGCTGAGAACGAAGCGCAAGCCTGTACCCGTCATCGACCGGGTCCTTGGGTTTGGTCCAAAGCCGTCATTTCTCCGCAACTGAGGCGCGTTTCGAGATTCTTAGCCCGGCAATGATTTCCATATCTCCCGGGTTGACCGGGTTCGTCCCACTTCGCGAAGAGCGCCAAATGGTCACCGTTTCCCCTTTTGCCGTACGAGGGAACGAATCGATCCATGGATCGATTGTTTGGTTGGTTTGACCTCCCGCAGACTGCATCAGAGTAAACGTTGCGAACGGTACGAGAGCTATCATGTCGGCCATGCTAACGGCATAATTTCTTGGTGGAGAGTGTGCGCTAGTTCATTCCTCTGACCCTCCCAATATGACTTGTCTCAGATATGCGTGTCTGGCGCAATCCAATGTTTCGTCGATGGTGGGTCCGCTGAACTACTCGAACGGGTGGCCGAAATAGCTGATGACGGCGAGTGCTAGCAGTCCCACGCCCAGCAGCGACTGGACTCCTGATACGGTGCGCATCCAGCCCCGCGCGCGGATATCATATTCCCTTCGCTGCAGCATCCGAATCCAGAGACCACCATTGAAGCCGTCGAAGCCGATGTTCAGCACGCTCATCAGGCTGAAGAGCAACCCGGTCCGCATCGCTCTGAACTCATGCTTCAGCAGCCTCCTTCGAGCCTGCCGCCTCGCCAATCGGTAGGTCTTGAACGTCTGTCTTCGAAGCGCCTCTGCATTGGGCGCAAAATAGCCCGCCGTATCCACTCTGATACGGAATACACGTTCTCTTGTGTCCCGTGTAGGGATGCGCTCTCCCGTGGTGACTAAAAAAAGTCCGCTCTTCCGCAGATTTAAGTGCATCCCGATCCAATAGATCGGACTGCAAATCAAGGCTAATACCAGAATGATCGCCAGCGGTCGCACTGGATCAGCCCCCCAACCGCACGGCCAATCAAATAAGACCTGTTGTGTCCAATACAAGAACTGGTCGAGACTGTAACCCAACATCTGTCCCACGTAGACTAGTTCATTCCATGCGGCATCAACAGGTTCTTCCTGGTCCTGGTCCGGACGCTTCTTCGCTGGTGGCTCTAGCGGTCGCGTTGGCTTATGACGGTGAATCGCTTCATTCGCCTCCCGCTCCTCTGAGGAAAATCCCGCGTCTCTGAGGGAATTGCGAAGACTGGTAATAGGTCCCGGATCGTCTGCGTACGTTAGGGCGGCGATGTGGCGAGCTGTTCCAATCTCCGCAGCGTCCGGTCCAACGTGGGGTTCATAGATAACATGCTCGAGATCCGCATGACCGAGGTCTGCGCCACTGAGCGTCGCATCTTTCAGACTTGCGCCGGCGAGGTTGGCATACGTGAAATCTACGCGTGTAAGAATCGACCCAACAAAGTCGGCGCCGCGCAAATCCGCGCCCGATGTATCCTCAATATTCTCTCCTCCAAAGTACGCGCAGGTAAGATTGGCTCTCTGGAAATTTGCCTGCTCAAGTGTGGCTTCACTAAAATCTGTATAGCCGGCGATTGGACATATTCCATTGATTAGTTCAAGGTGCGCATACGAGAAATCAGCCTTCTTAAGATGTGCGTCAGTAAAGTCGGCGCCACTCAGCTTGGCCCCTTTGAACAACGCCTCTTCTAAATGCGCATGATTGAACTTGGCTCCAGTCAGATCAGCGCCGCTGAAGTCTGCACGCTTTCCTTCGCTCCCATTTCGCTCAACCCACCTGACATGTTCATGGAGAATCCGCTCAAGTTCCTCCCGCGAGTGTGAAATCCCACGATTGTCCTTCCAAGTCCACGACGTCTGACCGCCAGCACGAATCGAAGTGAAGATGCAAAGCAGGGCCAGCCATCTCAGCATAGTGCGGAGGATTATATCTTGAAAGTCATTTGGCTGCGCTGTATCTTTTGTGGCAGCCGACTGATCTACCGTGCTCCCAAGCCTGGCAGGCAAACTAGTAAGGGTAGATTTACACTGATCACTTTACACGTCATCGCTCAAACTCCAGCAGTTTGAGTTGGGTTGGCCCACGCGAGAATTAGCGAATAATGCGATCGGGGGCATGAGATCTCGAACGTACACTCACGCGTTGGTCACTTCCTTCACCCGGGCGATAGATAGGCACCAATATCACGGCGCGAACACAGAAGAATGGCAGGCCGATACGGCTGAACGTTGCGTGAAACTCGCCGGGACGAAAACCCGCTTTGCAGAAGCCTCGTTTCAGGGCTCTGCCGCTCTCTACTAATGGCTCGGCAACTTCGCACTCGTCTATCGGGAGGGCGATGGCCGCCGGGTCGCCATCATTCGATGACGAGAAGCGCATTCCCGGTACTAATCCAGTCCGGTCTAGCGCGGGTGTTTCATGAGCGCATTGACCTGTTATCACCAGGGGCGGGTGAGAGTGCTCGGGACGATATTGATTTGCTGACGCCGTGAAACGAAGGAGATGATAGCCCCAAACGCTGGTCGGAAATCCGGCTTCACTCTATCGGAACCTGCTGCTTGATGTTGAAGGTTGCGACCACCGTTGCATGTCCTCCACCTGGACAGTTCAACATTTGCTTATCCAGGCCGTTGAAGCCGTAGTCGATGACAGCTGTGTTCCCGGTCTGCGACACCAATTTGATGTGCGAATCTTTTATGTTATTCGGGCCGTCCAGGCGCACCGCGACCGGACCCTCCACCGTTTCGCGGTAAGCGGGGTTGAGAGCGACCGACGCAACGATTGCCGTATTCGCATTTGTGCGCTCGCAGTCAACGCTCTGGGGCGAAGTCCAGTCCCGCTGCACCACCTTGACCTCTCTTACAGGATTGTCTTTGTAAGCTGATCTGAAGGCGATGTATGAGGCGTTGTTCGCATCGCAGGGCTCGACAATCCCACTATGGTCCGCGTAAATAGCCACGGGATCACGATTGCAAAGCCGGGTGCTGCTCAAGCGACCCACGACCACCACTCCCTTGGTCGCCTGTCTTTCGTAAGCGCAGTACCGCGCAATATCGAAATTTGCGTTCGACCAATCCCGTTCGATCCCTTCGAGGGTTGAATTCTCCTCACCCTGGTACATCTGTTTAAGCAGCGGGTCGTTATTGAAAAGGTGGCCGATCTGAGCAATCTGCGCGCCTTCCTCAGGGGTCGAGAAAAAGTAAATGAACTGGGTCTTTGCCGCGATCTCCCGATGTGTCAGCAGTAACCTTTGCGTGACGAGTCCACCGAGACTATGCACCAAGAAGACGACTTCCTTGTGGTCGAATACGCCGTCGTTCTTTGCCCGGTTCATAATGTTGCTGACCTCGTCGTCTATGGACATCATGTTTCCAGTTTTCGGCGACGGGTAATCTGCAACATAAATATCTGAATTCTTGAAGGTGTCATCCGCGGCCATAAGTTCTGGCCAGCTGGTCTTACCGCCTGGGCATTCCCAAGTTGTTCCAGCGCTGCCGTATACGCCGTGAATGAAAACAACCACTCGATGTTTATGATTGTTGCCTCCTTGGTAATGGGCATTATCGCCAAGCCGGACGGGGAGACCAGGGGTTGTTCCTGAAGTAGCGGAAGGTACGATAGAAGGCGAAGATTCGATAGATTTTGGGGTCTGGCTGCAGGACGTCAGAATCAAAAGCATCATTACGGTAGCAATTACGCGCATGTTGCCTCCCGATAAGTCTCAAATTCTCCGGACGGTGACCGCTACTGAATTGTTCTTCCCAGCCGCTCTCTTTTCATAGCCGGTGCCTCAGCCAGGGCTTGCCAAGTATTTCAAGAGCATTGCAAATATCATGTGGGGTTTACAGATGCTCCGATGCAAATCATTCCACTTCAAGGCGGCTACTCCTGGAGGCTATTTGCCATTGGAGTGCCCGGCTTGAAATGTGCCAGTGGATAAGAGACAACTGGACAAGGTGAAGGGCCTGGATTTTCCATACCAGTTAGAGGGTTAGCTCTCGGCCTGTTTGAAGGGCCTGGAAGGAACCGCGTCTGTTTTCAAGCGTCTGCGAGAGGAGAGCGTTGATGGCGGGTTTCTTGCTGCCACCCTGCCAGAAATTGCCCAGCCCAGCTTTCGCGGCGACGGTGCCGAAATTAACGTGGCCTTTCCAGCTTGAATTTCCTGTGCCCGGTAGGAAATCATAGAGCACATCCGCCAGCCCGCTGATCGCCCGCGTTTCTTTCAGTGTCAGTGGCATTTACGAGAGCCTCGCGTTCATATCTCCATTTTCTCATTCTCATCCGTCGCCGCGCCGTGGACTGGCGAAGTCCGCTGATGCAGGTATCGGCCTCAGAACTTGACTCCTGCCGCGCCGGTGAGCGGGGCCCACAGCGGGAAGGGGGTTGCAAGGGGGAAACCAAAACGGTTTCCCCTGCGCGATTTTTTGCCCAGTAAGAGACGAGGGTCGGCAGGTCCGCCGCCCTCCGCGAGAAATGAACTATGCAGCCTTTCGTGCCTTGGGAACGGGCTTAACGTCTTTCTTGGCTTTGGCCTTTGCAGCGGACTCCTGTTTCACCTTCGGGGTAATCGCCTCCGTGTCCACACCTTGTACACAGCGGCGGCGGCGCGGAGCACTGTGGCCGCATTGGTGCGCGAGGCTGCAAGAAGGATCGTTGTCTCGACCATCAGCCGCGAAAGCGTAGCCTCATCGGCACGTCGAATGTACGCGGCAAGCGTCTACATCACGCCACCTTCGCCAGTTCTGTATCGGCCATCGCCTTGGTTGCGGACGATTCCAATGCGGCAAGGATGACGGCGGAGGTCTGCTGGATGGCTTCAAGCGATTCGGCCAGCAAGGAAGCGTTGCCGTGGTAAAGCTGGATATAGTCAGCCGATTTGGTGCCTGTCTCCAACCCCACGGCCTTGCCGATGACAAACGCAATAGCCTCGGCCTCTGTCTCGCGCACCGTCTTGGCGGTAGCCGTGCGGCGTTCGGCCTTGTGCAACATCTCGTGCGCCAGCTCGTGAACAAGCGTGCTGAACTCTTCGGCTTTCGACTGTCCTGGAAGAATGGCGATGCGTCCACCGTAGCTCATGCCGAGTGCAGGGGCGATGCGCTCGTTAAAGACAAGCTCGATGCCTTGCCGCTCGATAAAAGCAATCAGCCGGTCGCGGTTCTCGCCCACGTCGCCGCTGATGTCGCGCAACTCGGGAAGTTCCGCGCCTTCCGTCTGCGAGACATCAAAAACATAGGCCGAACGGAAGCCAACCAACACGGCTCTGTTGTTTGCGGCGGGGTCTTTTCTTGCCTGTACTTCTTCCTCTTTCTTGCGCCAAATGCCGATGATGGGGGCAAGAATGCGGATGCCTTTCTCGCCCTTCTTGACGCTGCGGCCTAATTCTTTCCATTTCCAGAACCCGGCGACTCTCGTTGCGTCTGGGCGCTGTCTCGCAATGTCCAGAACGTTGCCCAGCGAGTACCGATGAAACCGGCTCATGGCGTCCAGGTATGCTGTAAATGCGTCGGAGTGTCCCTCCTCCAACTGCTCGATGAGGCTCTTGATGTTGGCGGCGATTACTTCTTTCGCCGTATTGGGCTGCTGCTCATTGGTGCGGGTGGTGGTAGCTGTGTTATTCATGGTTTCGTCTCCTTTGCGGTTGCTTTTGCTTTCCATGCCGTGCGCGGCATGTACTTACATGCCGAACGCCTCCTGGCGAAGGCGGGGCGGCAAGGCGCAAGGGAGGGGTATCTCCCACCGGAGCGAAGCGGAGGCAAGCGAAGCGGAGTGATTTTTACGCAGGAAAAATTATGGGGAAACCCTTGCGCCGCGCCAGGGCAGCGCCCTCAGCCAAGGTCTGGTTTCCTTATTCGTGCGCGTCAGCGCACAGGATCTATGGGGCCGGCGTCGCGGGCAGGACACAGGCCCGCTTGGATGGGGAGCGGAAAACGCCGCGCACTATCGGCGATTGCAGCGTGGGAAGGGCGAAGCACCCTTCCCTGCAAGATTTCACGTTCTGCGGATTGGCGGGACTGGCTCATTCTATGGGACCGGCTGTTAGGCTTGTAGCACTTCAACAGGGGAGCCATGCATGCCATTACCTGTAACCGATGTCGAGATATTGAAAGACTACATAAACCGTGTCATGGTCAGAGCGGATCACCACGCCAATGAGGTTGAGGAAATCGCGCTTGCTTTGGCTGGAGCCATCATTTGGAAGAAAGACGCCGGGAAAGACATTCAGGTTATGCAGAAAGAGGGCGATACCAAGAATGTGCTTTGGGTTTCGATTGGCGGAGAGCGATTTGCATTTTCTTACAACCACACTGCGAAGACCATCGAGATGCGTGAAGGCAACATGCGAGGTGTGGTCTTGCATTCATTCTCGAATTCAACGCCACTTTCAAAGCTGCATCGGATATTTGCTGGACTATAGATGACAAACAGGGTAGATAACAAGCAAGGTGAACAAGTCACCGATTGATGTGCTGCTCCAAGCCTGCGATAGAGGCAATCGCGTCGACGACGGTGGGTATCGGGCCGAACACCATGCCCGCCATAGCTTCATAGCCCGCCGCAAATCGGCGAGCATCCCGTCGTGCGGAGTCAGCACGAAGCCTTCGGGAACGGCGGAGGCCAAGTCAAGATCAGGCCTATTGAAGAACATCCGCGCGTGGCGCACGCAGTCCTCGGCCATCGCTGCATCTTCCATTGCCTCCCGGCCAGTCTCCGAAGCCAGGAGGCGATAGACATCATAGTAGTGGCGCGAGACGCGCTGCCCTCCTCCCCTTAGCTCTCCACGGCGGTCCCACAACCGGCGCAGGCCATGCAGGATATCCGGGAGAATTCTACGTGTTGTCACTGTCCGTACTCCATCGCGCTTGCGCGGCATGCGGTGCCCGGTTCCGGGCCGAGACGGGCCGGTTCCGGCCCCAAAACATGCCAGGATGGTTCCATCCTGGCCCACTTAAGAAGAGGGTGTGGTGCGGCGGGGGGACTTGAACCCCCACGACCTGTTAGGGTCTGCGGATTTTCATACCACTTCGGCTTTCGCCGCCTCGCGTATGGTTCGCGGCATTTGCGAACAAGTTGAAAGTCCCAAATCAGCCGCGATATTCGCCTCTTCTTCGCCGTGTTATTCTTGAGCGATCAGTTGAGCAAAGAAAGCTACTAGCCCATGCTAAAAAGCCGTCAGCGAGAAAGTTTAGGATTTCTTAGGCTGCTCATGGTGCTGAGTTGCATTTCTCCACTTTTTGTCCTTTGGGCTATTCGAGGTAACAAGCTTATCCCTGACCGGTGGTTTGTAACCAGCTGCATTTTTTTGGCAATCGTACCGACTGGCGCTCTACTTCTCCGTCTCCGCATTTCAAAGAGTGAAAAAGATCAGAAAGAGCTTATCGTCCATGGAGCCGAGGACCATCGAGATCATCTCTTAGTTTACCTATTTACCATGTTGCTGCCGCTGTATCCGATAGACACCGGCGGACCGAGAGATTTCGCGGCTATGTTGGTCGCACTCGCATTTGTTGTGTTTATGTTTTGGAGTTTGAATCTGCACTACATGAATGTGCTGTTCTCGATTTTTGGATATCGAGTGTTTACTATTTCGGTCGATCCCAAAGGAAATCCGTATAGTGGTCGTGAAGGGTACGCTTTGATTTCTCCAAGAAAATCTATCAGTTCAGGAGAACGCATCACAGCTTACAGACTTAGCAATACAGTCTATTTTGAGGCACGTACGTGAATCTAGATTTTGACTTTGACCACGAGATCGTCACAGAGTTTGGCGTGGGGCAGAACATAGACACAGGTGAGGAATTTGTTGCGATCCCGGTGGATGCCAATGTTCAAAGTGCTCTCCTTGAGATGGTATTTGCAACTCGGGATGCTATGGATAGATTTGGAGACGATATCTCGGAATATGAGCCGTCTGAAACCACCGGCGGAACTAAATATCTGACTACGACGCTTGGTAATCCTCTGGCTGGACAGGTCCAACTTATTCATAGCGCGGAGAATCTTCAGGTGAGGCCTGGCGGGTTAGAGGCTCCGGCAAATATCTTTTGTTACTTTGTGAGACTTTCTGATCACCGTGGCAAGCGCCTTACTGGGGTAAGGCGAGCGACACAATTCAAAGGAGTTTTGAAGAGCCAATTACTACGATTCTTGAATGACTCGATGAGGCTCGTCGATGAGGACGTATTCAAACTCGATAGAGATTTTGATCTTCTCGTCGATGAAACCACGATTCACATTCTGAGACCTAACGGTTTCGAAGCAATAGGAAGGCTTCAAGAAGCTATTCTCAGTGCCGTTGCTGAGAATGTGTCGGCAATCGCAATCGAGTTGCCCTTCATAGATTTTGCTTCAATTGGTGAGTATGCTTCTGGCCACTCCCGCGCAGCGAGAAGCCTCGCAGCCTTGCGTAGCAGCGGACGCTCTGCAGGAATAGATAGAGTCGCCCTTTGCGATATCTGTACGAAAACCGGGGTTGAGTTGATAGAAGTTGACGGCAAAATTGGGGTTGGACCGGAACAAGTTACAGCTTTCCTGGAAGTGCTAGATCGACGAAGGTACCAACTTCTTCTCGTGCCAGATGTTCCAGAATCATACCGGGCCACAAGCCGACAAAGTGTCCGTTGACTTGGATAGTGCGTCGCAAACCTAGTGGATGAGCCAACGATCGTTGCTCTTTGACTGACGGGCGTTATATTAGTTCACGCTGATATCCAGGCTTCTTGCGGGGCGCCAATTACGAGGTGAACCTTGGCATACGATCAGATCCGCCACGTCTTCGTCCTAATGCTCGAGAACCGTTCGTTCGACCATTTGCTGGGGTTCTCCGCCATCTCGGGAACTGACGCGGCCTCCTGCCAGCCGACTACCATCAACGGATTATCCGGAATGGAAACGAATGTCTACAGCGGGACGCCCTACCAAGTTACTCAGACCGCTGACTACTCTATGGTGGTCGACCCAGGCCATGAGTTTCCGGACGTGCTGTGTCAATTGTCAGGTTCCGCAGCTGTTTATCCAAGAGGAGGAAACTATCCTCCGATCGACAATTCGGGCTTCGTCGCATCGTATGTCGAGGCTTGCTCGAAGGCGAACAAGCAAAATTCCCCCGGCGAAATCATGAAGTGCTACTCTGTCGATCAACTGCCGGTGTTGGCGGCGCTCGCAAAGGAGTTTGCGGTTTGCGACAACTGGCACGCTTCTATGCCGGGTCCCACTTGGCCGAACAGGATGTTTGTGCACGCCGCGTCTTCCGGAGGTCTCGACCATAGTCCTACCATGGCTGAGATAGCCCTTTGGGAGACTGCAGCAGGGTTTTCGTTTCCGAAGGGAGACATCTTCGGCCGGATTAAAGCAAAGGGAGGCCTCCAGCGCCGCCTTTATGCCGGCGATCTCTTTCCCATGATGGCGGCCCTGAAAGGAGTCGGACTCGACGACATCCGCCAGTACGAGCACTTCGCTTCCGATCTGCAGGGCCCATTCCCATACAACTATGTCTTCATCGAACCCAGTTATTGTCTGCTCAATGACTACAAAGGCAGCACATCAGAACACCCACTGGCCGACGTCAGGCTCGGGGAAGGCCTAATCAAATCGACCTATGAAGCTATCCGCAACTCGCCTGTCTGGAAGAGTAGCCTTCTGATCATTACCTGGGATGAGCACGGAGGCTTCTTCGATCACGACATCCCACCAGCGGCGGTAGCACCAGGAGATACACAGCCTTCAACAGGTCACAATCAGTTTGGTTTTACCTTTGAGCAGTTCGGCCCGCGCGTTCCTGGAGTGATCATCTCCCCTTGGATTCCGAAGAACACGGTCGACCATCGTCTCTACGATCACTCGTCCGTTCCGGCAACGGTCGAAAAGCTCTTCGGCATGACACCGATGACGGAACGCGATACCGCAGCCAATACCGTACTGCCCCTACTTTCGCTGGCGGCCGCTCGCGATGATACCCCAGCAAACCTGACATCTCCAGCTACTTCGCCGACAGCACCGCTGTTAGAGATGCCGATATCCCCCGCCCTAAGCTATTCCGCTGGCACGGTGCCAAGCCGACCGCGAGACTCAATTAACGACGGCAGTCTCCCGATCATTATTCAGGCCGCGATGCGGCAGGATATGGAGCTTTCTAGCCCGGTGGATCGTTCCAGAATCATCGCACGGGTTGCATCGCTCAAGACCCGTGCGGATGGAGCTGCATATCTCGCAGAGGTGGCCGCAAAACGGCGCTCCTCGATCGAGCATCCTCTTAGTTAGCAGACGGGCTTTCCTGCAACTAAGCATCTGCAATGTGACCGAAGATTTTCGCGAGCGCGATCCGTTGGGCTGCTCGATCTCTAGCAACCACGCCGCGATGAGTTGGTCTAGGATTACGTGATGTGTTCGATCTCGACATCGCCCCATTTTTCTTTCAAATACTCGGCGACAAGACGACGATGACAATGATGTGGCTTCTCTTCGCTGCATAAGAGACATCCGCCGTCGATCATATCTGGTGAAATCGTTTCTTCGATTCTCCGTGCCTTCATCAAATCCAGAAATTGGCCCTCATACAAGTTCCAGTCGCCATTTTTCGCTTTTTTGTAAGGATCCAGAATGCTCGCTGTAGGCGCGAGAGCCGTCAGATGCAAATACTCGATCCAGCAGAGTTGCTTCGTAAAATAGCGAAGGTCATCGCGTTTTGCGAAGCCAGCAAGCTGTGAGACATTGTTCAAGCGAACATCGACCAATCGCTTCGCACCTGACTTCTGCAGCCTGGTAAAGAATGTCTCAGCTGACTTCTTCGTAAAACCAATGGTAAAAATTTTCATACAGTGACGGGCTTCCTAAAATACGCCTCGGCCGGTTCGGACGCCGGAAGCGTATAAGCAACGCGATGCTCTTGCGTTTCATATGCTTCGCGCTCCATATCGGTTTGCGATCGAAACATATCGCGTTCACGCAGCCCAAGCTGCCGCATTAGACGCTGCAAGGCCTCGCCCTGGCTCTCAAGATGGCCATCCGCATGAATGTGCTGCACAGCTGCGCCAGCGGCAACAAGATGCCGTGCCACCAGGATCGTGCGATGGCAGTCGAGCGGTTCTTTTTCGGCACACATCAGCGCAATGCGATGCTTTTGACTACCTGTTAATACGCGGTCGATAGCGCTCTGAAAAAGCTGCGTCTTCGCTAAGCGGTCATACCGCACCTTGCCATCTTCGTAGCACGATGAATCATCGCTGCGCGCGCCCAGCTCTTTGCCAAGGAAAATATACGAGATCCCGTTTAACTTCAAAGCCTGCTTCAGCGCCTCGCGATTGAACTGCGGATTGACGCGGCTATAAGGCTTTGATCGCACGTCGCTGATCGCGGTAACGCCGGCTTTGAGCAGCAATCCGATGAAGCGCTCCTGCGGGTGCGTGGAATGTCCAACCGTGTAAATTGTGTCTTCCATGAATCCCCTCACAATGGCTTCTTGGTGATGATAGAGGCAACAAGCTTGTAGAAATTACCCTCGTACGGAGTCTCAGCCAAGCTGATGCAGAAATAGGCATCCTGTTTCAGGTTGTAGTCGCCGTTCTCCTGAGCGCGATAGAAAGCGTCCGCATCGGGGTCAGTCATCGAAAAGTTGTAGTGAACGCCGTTGTAATGAAAATCGGCGCGTATCTTCCTTTTAAAATCATTGAAATAAGCTCCGGGCGTCACTACTTGGATCGTGACCTGTTCGGGCTTAATCAAGATCAATGATGATTGGATGCGACTGGCGTTTGCTTCGCTGACACGATCATTGGAACCACCTTTCGACGAATCATCATTCGTCCAAAGCGTCGGTGGCGCATCGGCCAGACCGGCCAGATCATTCCAGGGAACGACCCCCTTCTTCACCCAATAGAAGCGCGCATCGATCAGATGGTTTTCAGTTTGATGGCCATGAGGCTTGGGCGAGTTCATCGGGATTTGGATGATATCGAGAAGCTTCGGCTCATCACCGTTCTGATATTGACGATGAGAAATTACGATCTCGGCATCCGGCCGATCGCTGACCGGACGGAGCCAGGGCCATAGCCAGAGGCTGAAACTTCCTTGCCTGCAATGCACCTGCCACTCATTTTGCGCGACGTGGCCAGGCAAACGATGCTTTTGAGATATTCGGGTGCGAGGATCGAAGCCATGTTTCTAAGGTAGATCACCTGCTGCTCACAGGCGAAAGAAAATATGAAGTTTTCGTCTTCCAATCTGATGGCAGGGGCATAACACCCCTTCGGGGGCACCAGAGGGTAATGCTGACCGCGCTCAGGCTCTTGGGCACCAGTCACATAATAGTCAGGCGTGGCCCTTGCCTCTAACCACATCTTTAAGAGCACAGAAGTAGTTATCCCTTCTTGAAAGGCAGCACTTCGGTGTACGAGTGATTGTTCGGCGTTACCCTATCCTGCTTAAGCCTTGCAAACTGTAGAACATTGCTCTTGCCTTCAAAGAAGCCTTCAGAGAGGCCGGCGAGCATTTCCAAATCGGTCGCAGAGAGCCCAAAGTGCCTTGGCATAGTCCCCAGCGGCATGATGGCTTCTTCCAACAGCAGATCAATTGTTCGCCTGATTAGACGCGGCGTCTCAGGACTCCGGTCCCCGTCACCGGGTTCACCCTTCCCACCCCACCGGTAAGATTTCCTCTTGTGTAATGCAAGCTTGTAATTGTCATCGATCAGCTCTAGGGCAGAAAGACGCATGATCATCGCACCGACCGACACTCCCCACCGACGCTTCAAAATCAGCAGATCATCCAGTGTTGGAGGAATTCGGATCTCTGCTGCAAAAGACTCTGCGGGAAGCAATAGAGCACCAGCAAACCGGTGCGCCTGCTGTTCAAGCATTTTGTGCTGCTCGATATTAGTCGGTCCGGCGATCTCGCGATGTAGAACAAGATGCCCGATCTCATGTGCCAAATCGAAGCGGCTTCGATACCCATTATCCTTGTCCGCCGAGAGGAAAATGAATGGCCGATCGAGGACTCTGCTCCATGCGGAGAGACCCTCAATGTGAGCTACTCCTGTCTCTTCTCGAATTACCAGAATGCCGGCAGTCTCGGCGGCAAGAGCCAAATCCTCTATAACAGCACGGCCAAGTCCCCAGCGCTCTCTGCATTCAGCAGCCGCCCTTTCAATGTCTTCGGATGTGATCTGTTCAGGACTCGTGAACGGGCGAACAGGAATGTTAACGTCTGGAAAATCAACGAACTCTTCGAGCGCCATAGCAATGTCTTGTGCCCACTGTAAGCGTGCTTGGAGCATGTCACGAGCTGCGACATGCGCAGATGCAGCACTGCGAAACAGTGGAAGTGAGAGGTCGGCCAAACAAGGCCTAAGAAACCACTCTGCCGTCACATTAACTACTTCTGCAAGCCTTTCGAGTTTTTCTCGTTCGGGCGCTTGCGTGCCGCTGCGCCATTTGCTCAGCGTCGACGCTGACACTCCGACCATCGATGCCAGTTGCACCTGGCTCAGGCGCCTCGCAGCGAGTACCTGACAAAGACGCGTGTGCTGAAATCCTTGAACGCCGATCCTGCTCATTCCGTTGTTCCGTCTTTTTTGTCCTTGCGGTTTGCTTTCAGCTTCGGTGAGGCACCATCGTGCTGCGTCTTCGTAGGAGCGTTATACCGTTGTAGAAACGTTTGCAGAGATTCCTTGAACAACCACTTGTTGAGAGAGCGATTTGGTACCGCAAGCTCGATATTGACCGGCATTGCTGGCTCCAGATCAAGCGAAGGAGAGAAAGTTGCCACGAAGAATGCAACAGCCTGCTTCGGATCTTCAGCTGCTGCAAATAGATCAGCCTGCACCAAAGGCTCGATAGAGCGATTCACCTGGGCCATTTGCCTTCGAGTCTGGCTTCGTCGCGCACTGGCCCATACGTCTTCGCGTGTGTTCAGGCGGCCCAGCGTGAACACGCCCGCGCTGCCGGTTATGATGGCACTCCCCTTGATTGGAGTGGGTGCGGCACCATTTGCTTCGAGCGCCCGATGGTAGGCTTCATTCATTTGAAAATGGCGGTTCTGGCCCAGTACATGCGGGAGGTGACCCGCATCCGCGCCGCGCGATGCCTGGAAAGCCCGGACCGCGCCGGCGGTTAAGCCTTCCTCGACGGCTAGCAAAAGATCACGAGGAATGCAGCTTACGAGCAGGTCAGCTAGAGTTGGCTTTTTCAAGAGGGTCGCCACCTTTCGTTAAGCAGGATTATAGCCCCAATAACTTTCGTTATTCAAGCGGCCACGAAAAACTCTTGCGGTAAGGAGTATCTGGCCCGGTTCCGGGCCGAAGCGGGCCGGTTCCGGCCCAAAACCACGCCAGGATGGTTCATCCTGGCCGCCGGAGCGAAGTGTGGTGCGGGCGGGGGGACTTGAACCCCCACGACCTGTTAGGGTCTGCGGATTTTCGTGCCACTTCGGCTTTCGCCGCCTCGGTAGCCGAGTTCGTTGTCTGGACTATCCCTTCACCATCCCTCCTGAGGGAGGATTAGGTGCTGCCCGTCTAGTCTTCTACACCTTCCCGAAAACATTCGGGCTTGGCTCGGGATTGCCATTCAAGGTTTCCCCGACTTTGAGCAGTTCTACTCCGCCGGTTTCCCGGACGGGCACTCAATTTTTTAAGTCCGCTGTGTCTGCTTGTAAATAACTAATAATAAATGACTTACTCTCGCAAAATTGTGCGCTGTGCAACTTTATGTGTAAATTATGCCACTTTTCTCATCATTGCATACCGCTTCTTTTGGGCACGTATTCCAACGTCAAGGGCTGAGGTGGTGTAAATCGCGCGGGTGGTCGGGCTCAGAGGCTTAGTCCAATATCCATACCCTGGCTCTTTTCCTGCTTGGGAGCCTCGGCAAGCTCGCGCTGCGGCGGTTTCCGTTCCGGCGAATGGGCGCTCTGGTGTGAAACATCGTGCCCAAGCGCGGTGGATAGTTTCTCCCGGTCACTGGTGAATATCTGCGCGTCGTACTGACCGCGCGAGACAGCCACGTACGCCATGCGGCTATTGAGCAAGTCTTTGGGGCCAAGCTCTGTGTCTACATGAATGAGGACACGATCTGCGGTCTGCCCCTGGCTGGAGTGGCTGGTCACGGCATAGCCGTGATCGAGATGCGGATGACGTTGCGGATCGAAGTTCATCTCGCGTCCGCTATCCAGTTTCAATCGCATCGCTCCATCCGACGCAATGCTCTGTATCGTTCCCAACTCTCTATTAGCGACTTTGAGGTATGAGTTCGGCGCGGTGAACTGAATGCGGTCGCCCGTCGAGAAAGTCTTTTCCTGTTCGCGGTAGACCGTGACGCCCATCTGACGTTGCGGATCGTAGGTGCGCTCAGTGCCGTCTACGCGCGCGACTGTCAGAAGATTATTCGGCGCATCGACGCTCTTAACGCGGGTGTATTCGCCCTTACCAATACCAGTCTCCTTCGACGACCGTGAGTAGCGCACAATATCGTTCGCTTGATACTGCTGCGCCCAGGCGCGATCCGCTCCGGTCATCTCCTGTCGTGCAACAAGAGTTGGTATCGTGTGTTCCTGCTGGCTTACCACCCCACGGGATTGCAGTTCACGATGAATCTGGTCGTTGATCTCGGTACGCGAACGATTGTCGGGCGAGACGACCAGCGTATTCTCCGGCGACTTGGCATACTCGCGGGCAATAGCCGCGATACGTTCCTCATGGCCTTTAACTTCATGCACACGGCCCTGACGGTCTAGGTTCTCAACTGCGGCTCCGACCTGACCTTGCGCCAACTGCTCCACGGCTTGCTTCAGCTCCGGGTCACGTTGTCGAACAATCTCTTCCAGCTTCGCTGTTCGCATCCCTGCTTCCTGAAGCTGCGCGAACGGGCGGCCAGCTTCAACGGCTTCATGCTGGCGTGTATCACCTACTAACAGGACCCGGTCATTCGGATGGAGCCGTTCCACAAACTCGTGCATCTGACGAGTCGAAGCAAGCGAAGATTCGTCGAGGACATACAATCTCTTCGCGCCGGTGTCAGGTTGTTCTCCTTTGGCAAGATGGCGCTGGAGCGTCGAAGTCTCGATACCGGCCTCAGCGAGCTTATGCGCTGCGCGAGATGTCGGCGCGAATCCTTCGACTGTATATCCCTGTGCTTCCGCACCCTCGCGCACAACAGCCAGTGTCGTTGTCTTACCAGCGCCGGCGATGCCGTCCAACCCAACAATCTTCTCGCGGCTCACGAATATGTCATCCACCGCGCTTCGTTGCGCCGGACTCAACTCGGGGTGTCGGTCTCCCGTCGCAATCCGCAAGGAAGGCGCTACCAACATAGGATCACCAAAGCCGCGCTCATTGCCTCTCTGCATCTGGCCGACGATCTCCTTCTCCATGCGGATCATCTCGGCAGTCGTGTACTGCGGCGCCGCTCTGCCCTCAGTGCGCTCGACTTCACGGAACTCGCCCCACAACACTCGCTGCTCAAACTCATGCCGCACCTGGCCGTATGTAGCTTGCCCCATGCTGCGATCTATCGCGGCTTGCAGAATGGCCCGCTCATCCTGCACCGCTGAACGCTCGAATACAGAATTGCGCGAATAGGTCACGGAGTGCTGGACTGTCTTATCAGGGTTCTGGATATGGTGGTGTGCTTGCTCTCGCGCCTGTGCCACAACGTGATCGGCTTGATGTCCGTACTGTGCCGCTAAATCGCGGTGCCGCTGTAATACCTCTCCTGGTGAGAGCAGTTCCTTGTTGTCACGAGTGCGGTGTGCGGCAACCTGCGCCGCTCCCGCGCCTTCTCTTCCGATCTCCTGCAGATGGTTCTTGATCTGTTCGCGACGCGGACTCGATGCGTCAAGATACTCCTGGGTGTAACCCTTAATCTCCGGTTGACCATGCTTGCCGCGCTCGATCTCATATCCCAGGCCATGCAACCGCATGGCGAGTTCGGAACGGTACACGCTGGTTGCGTAGTGCTGCGACTGAAAGAGACTGCGCTCTTGCAGTGCGCGCGTCTGGCCGTTCTCGCGCTCTGTCACATTGAAGATAACGGCATGGGTGTGAAGCTGCGGTGCGGCGTAGCCCTCGACCGGACGTGCGGTGTCGTGCTCGAAGGTGGCGGCAATAAACTTGCCTGTCGTCTCCGGGGCATGGACGTTGCCGATGCGGGCCTGAGTGTACAGCTCTAGTTCGCCGAGCGCGACGCGCACGCTGTCACGGTGCGCTTCGCGCACCCGGTCATCTCCCCCAACAAGGGCGGTGAGGGAAACAGACTTTGGCGCTGAGAATGTGGCATCCCAACCGGCGCGATGTTCGACGCTGGTGATCTCCTTACCGTATTCGTTGGTATAGGTCTTAGCGGACTGGTGCTTGACGAGTTGCACGCCGCTCTCAGGATGCTGGCCTTCGCTTAGTCGAGCGAAGTGATCGGAGCCGACTTCGCCATGCAAACCCCACTCCCGCGCAAGCGTGCCCTGCCACTCGCTATGAGCCTGTTGGTCGCGGCTCCAGTAGTTCTGCTTCTCAGAAGTGAACTCGCGGGAGTGATACGTGCGAGCCTGTCCCGCAGATAACGATTTGGAGATGGTTAACATGCGCGTGGCTCCACAACGTGCGCGGCAGCATCTCACTTCTGCCTACTGAAAATTCTATATCCAAGTTGCGGAGTTGTAGAAGTCCGCTAATTGTTCACGAACACGAGGACATTTCATACGCAGACTTTGGAGACACGAAGGCGTTCTTCAGTGCTGATCTCAGATTTGGAGACAACCGGCTGAGCCTCTTGGCTATTTCAGCGATGTCAGCGCGTTCAGAGTTCGGATTTCAAGACCAGCCTCTACGATGGCATTTTGAATAACCGGAACAATCTGCATAAAATCGGCTTCGAAAAACTCCCGATCAGGGCGAATTCTGTATTCGGAAAGGGCTGCATGGACAATCCGTTCCGCCTCAGCCGGATTGCGAACGCGCCAACAGCGCCGCACTCCAAACGGAATCACTACACCGGTAACGCTGTTGATTTCTTGGACGCGTTGCTCGACCGTTCTTGTCGTCATACCAATCTTCAGGAATTGATGAGATTGTCGCGTGGACAAGATATAAATCCACCCGGCCCCGATCTCGTCGCGGATCTTTTTTGTTCCAAGGAACACATGGAGACAAAGGCTCAGTCGAAATTCGAGGAGGGTTGGTCTCACTATCGTGAACAGTTTTTCCTCTTGATCGCGGATTGAAGAACGGAGCCGACCAAGCTCGTAGGCAATGCTCTGCGATAGGCGGACCGATGGGTAGCCCAATTGGCCAGAAACGACAAACCAGTCCCATTGGTCCTGCCGCACGATCCTATTAAAGAGTCCCTTGACGATGCTTATCTGTTCGAGCAGAGAGGGATTGGAAACGGGCATCCCCGGCAAATCGATCGCTTGCAACAATGCCGCACAGGAATCAAGCCTACTCCTTTGCGTCTCTGGCTTCGGGGGAGCCATTCCAAAGCCCCACTTTTCATGAATTCTTACTGGCATTCTCCACATTTTCGCATGTTGTGGCATCAGAAGCCCCAACAGCTTTTTGCGAGAGCTGCGCTCTGTTTACCTTCTCCGCTGGCGTATCGCTTACCGGGTCGCTTTCAACAATCAATCCGATACGAACGCACGGGCCAGTAGCTCTTCGTGACCGGATAGCAATCTTGATGGCCTGACAATTCCCTCGGGAAGGCAAAACTTCTCGCAAATCTTCGACACGGAACTTGGAAATGGCTCTGCCGCGTACGGGGAAACGTGTACAGCCTTTATCAGCCGATCCAATTTAATTGGAAGCCTGACTGGAGCAGGCTTCCAAGATTCTAAATCCAAGGCTTTCCTCGCGGTCTCTGGAACGCAAAGGACGGATGCACGTATTTCGTGTTCATGTTCGTAGGAAACTCTCTTTAGGAAGGGGGCGCGCTGCCCCTCAACCACGCAATCCGCAGGCGTAAGGCTATCGTCGAAGAAATCCAGATACTTGACTGGATAGATGTGGACACGAAACGCCGACTCGCAAGCTTGGATGGACTCTTTGAGCGCGTCGAAAGTAGTTTCCACCGCTATCCCCTTTCCGCCATCTCCATAAAGTCGCCACATGGCTTCAGATTCAGCTTTATTCATATGCCAGCAATTTACGCATATCGCCTTAGCAATAGCTGTGCGATAAATCTGCGGAGCGGCCTTCAGGTCGTTCAGTTGCCTTTCAAAAAGTGCCCTTTCTTCGCTAGTCACTTCGTACCCGATGTTCTTTCTGTGTTCCTCTACGAGCTGAAACGCCAATTCGCTGTCCTTAATGTGGGGCCTAAAAATCGCAGCGTCAGCCTCAAGAGCTACAGCCGGAAGGTACCCCTCAAATGGATCGCTCTTCATAAAGGACGCAAGTGGAGCGAAATGCAATTCGCTCGTAGATAGGAGATCGACGAATTTATCCAGCGACATGTAACGCCAAAGGGACGCGCTTCCGTCGAGTTCTGTGGAGGCACTAATTAGGGCCATTGCCGAACCTTACTGAAGGGAGTTGGGGTGGGTTTCATTCTCGCTGGCAAGTTTATCGCATTGGTACCATCCAGCAAAGAAAAGCCCGCTTGCGAGAGGCGATGAACTTGCTCTTGCGGCCTCTCATGTAGTCTCACTCAATCCACTCCGATTCGTCCCATTCAGAACGGCCTTCGTTCACGGCACGTTGTTTGGAGAACGGCTCAAATACGTTTTGCTTCTTGACTGGTTTCTTGGGGACTTCTGTTGAAGTTGTGGGAATGGCAAGAGGGACAGATTGCGGCGCGATTCTGGGAGCAGGGACAGAGATTGTCCGCTCAATGAATCCTGGCTGCTTTGCCTTAGATTTCAAATACGGGAACTGGGCAGGCACTACCAGATTCCCCTGCTTGATATAGCCGTGCAATGGCTCAAGTCCGGCAATCTCGGAAGGCATTACAAGAGGCTTGGTTGCAATCTCCATCGTGAACGATTTCTTGCTGCGAAGCAGCCCCATACTGCGCGACTCTTTCAGCAGCTCCACTTCGATCTCACCGATGGCTTCTGAGATCCATTTCGCCGCCCGCGGCTCAGAGGTCTTGAAGAAGATTTTGGTCGCTGGCTGGGAGAGCATGGTCTCGGCATCCTGGCCGTATCGCTTCTCTAATTGGCTTCGGCCTTGGAAGCCCATGACAACGGGATTTCCGTGTTTTCTATTCTCGGTAACAGCGGTGTGAAGCTGGGGCAATTTGTTGAGGCTGGCAAGCTCATCGAGGACAAACCAAACAGGCTTCACATGAGGATCATCGCAGTAGCCCATCATTCTCAGGATGAAGAGGTCAAGCCAAACCGAATGGAGGGGCAAAATCTTCTCGCGATAGGATGATTGCGAGGTCAGGAAGACCCAGCGCTTCCGTTCGTCGTACCACTCCCTCGTTGCGAACGTCGGCCTCGTATGCTCCCACTCCGGCAGCAACTCCAAACTGTCGGCCACCATATTCAGACTTGCCAGGACACCGGAACGCTGGGCGGGTGCAGCAGGATCAAGCAAAGCGGCAAGTGGTGTTCCCTGTACCGATGCCTCTATCTGCGACGGATTCGACATCAGCCTGAGGATGTCTCTGGGCTGCGGCTTTCGCTTAAGTAGATGGGCCAGTATCCGGCGTGGACCATCTGTAAAGAACTCTTTTTCGTAATCCTTCTCTGGCAGGAACGCGGCAGCAATGGTCATCGCCGTTTCATCGCGCGTAATCTCATCGCCAAGACCCCAATAGGGACACCGTGTATCGAGTGGATTGAGGATGAGATCGCCGCGCTCCGGTGAGTAGAACTCCGGCGTGAACTCCATCGCCGGGTCATAGACGATGGCCGTCTCTCCCCGCTGGACAATCTGGCGAAGAATCTGCCGGATCGCGGAGGACTTGCCGCTGCCGGTATCGCCCATCAAAAGTATGTGACTCGCTTCGAGATCGCGGCGGATACGAAAGCTGGGATTCGCCCATCTGGGCAAGAATTTGCCGAGATGATTGAGCCATGCGTTCTCGCTGCGTAGCTGGAGTCGAATGCCATCGGCCTTTGTCCGGCGATTCCAGCGAAGAATAGAAAGCAACTCCGGCCCCTTCGTGCGGCGTCCGTGACGCTGTTCCCGCTTCGCTCTGCTGGCAAACTTTCCTTTGAGAGCGAGCGCCGGCACAATCGCAATCAACAGAAATCCGATTGCTTCAGCGGCAGGTTCCTCCATCACTTGCCAGAAGCCATTACCGTCGTAGAAGTCATCCTGCAGGAACTGCTTCAGTTCGATCGAATTGACCTGTTGGGGAGGACTCATCTCGACGCCGCACCAGCCGTCGTTGATGGCGCTTTGGGATAGTTGAACTAGCTGCTTACGATCGCTGGAGGAAACCACATCCCGGTCGGTGGCGAGGATATGTTGCCGACCCGGAGCCGTCTTGAATAACCATCGGACTTCGGTGGTTGCTCCCGGTTCTTTGGCTCTCTCCGTGCTGTCCAGATACGCCATCAAATACCACTTGTGGAGTGGCGGCATCTCCCATGCAAACCACGCCGCCATAGGCAGCACAGGCAAGCCCAAGAGGACTGCCAATACTGCGACAATCCACCAGCGAAACCGGCTGGGAAAGCCCATGGGCTTCATGGCGTATCCCTGGGCGGTTTGGCTCCGTTTCCGGCTCTGAGTTTCGCCAGAAACTCATCGGCCTTCTGCTGCTTAATGGAGTCAGCATAGGCCAGCATCTTGCGGAGCGATTCATCGGTCAACGGCCCCTTGGAAGCCGCCGAAAAGAGGTTCAGCAAAAGGGTACGCATTGCCATCAGCTCGGCCAGCAGGATCGGGTCCGTTTTCTCGGCCGGAGCGGAGCGAGCCTGGGCGAGTGCCGCTTCGCGCAGCCACTCAGCGGTCTTCTTTCCCGAGCGACCGGCAGCCGCGTCTACCTCGGCAAACTCAGCCTCGGTCAGGCGGGTGGCAATGGATCGGGCACGGAAAGTCTCAGACGGCTTAGCGGCAGGAGCCGCTGGCGGAATCAGCGAAGGCGTTTTCGAGTCAGGGGCGGACACGGCGAATTACCCCGGTATGGACTTACGTTCCTCTGGTATTCGATGCAAGCCTGGTTCCCGGCGGTTTCTCCTAAAGGCCGACGGATCAATGTGTTCACATCGGTGAACACAGCGGCGGCGTTCCGTAAACGCGGCGATTACGCCGGGAAACATGGAACCGGAAGTTGCAGAAAACAAACGTGTAGACAACCGTAAACTTCCGGTAGCTCAGCAGTTCCCCGTTGGGGATGACGTGTCAGCCTTCAACCGCTGCGCAGCAGCGTGGGGTGATTGCCACGACGCGAGTGGAGGGCACAGAGCGCGTTCTATTCGGGACCGGACTAGGCCCAAACGCCGGTCCTACACTCGTATTACCTAGCTTGGCGGCATCAGGATATTTTCCTCGGAGAAAGCGTATTTTCTCCGAGACTTTTATCCATCGGCATTGCAACCTCTGATTGATTTTGGGCAAGCCCGTCGGGTGGGCGGGCATAGCTGCTCCTGCCACTTGCAGCGGCAACGCCCAGGGCGGGAAAGACGGGCCGAATTAGCTTGAAATCTTCCCGATGTAACTATCAGCGCCGGAATCGAAACCGTAGTAGCCTTCCCCATCTTCCGTCATTGGGCCGGCATGTGGAATCGTGTAGCCAGACTCGGCGCGCGCGGCATCTACGATCTGCTCGGTAACGTGAGCCCCATAGATGAAGTCGAGAAGATGTCGCCACTCCGAGACGTGTCCGCGCCGGAATTCAGTCTCTCGGCTCGT
>Ga0210387_10000125_pt1 | contig 54493 bp, 45 predicted proteins | sample IncBWC7OmetaG_FD_160108 | JGI IMG/M metagenome (GOLD analysis project Ga0210387, IMG submission 160108) | Forest soil microbial communities from Barre Woods Harvard Forest LTER site, Petersham, Massachusetts, United States - Inc-BW-C-7-O ... | reverse complement strand
GGCGTCCTCTTCATCGATCGCATGGACAAAAAGATCCTGGCCAAACTCGAGCCGGCCATCAGCGAATTGAAGAAACAGACCCGCGCCGCGGCGAAAACCTAGGGCACTTTAACCACTGATGCACACTGATGTTCACTAATCCGGAAAAAAACAGATGAAAATGAGTTCGAAACTAACTTCTTATTATCAGTGACCATAAGTGTACATAAGTGGTTAAGTCGGTCTTCTGCCTGCTTGGAAGTATTCGTGTTTAAAGTGCTGTAGTCCCTTTTTCCCGTGAGCCAAAAATCCGATGGCATGAACTACGCCCCGCAGGGCAAATCACACCCGGTGGTGAATCCCGGCGAATTTGTCTTTGCCGCCGCGCATCTCGACCACGGCCATATTTACGGCCAGTGCAACGGCCTGCTCGAGGCCGGTGCGACGCTGAAATGGGTTTACGACCCGGATCCAAAAAAAGTGGAAGCTTTTAAGGCCAAGTTTCCGCAGACGAAAACCGCGCGCTCGATGGATGAAATCCTCGCCGACCCGGCCGTCCACCTCGTGGCCGCCGCCGCCGTGCCCTGCGACCGTGGCCCGCTCGGCAGCCGCGTGATGGCGGCGGGCAAGGATTATTTCACCGACAAAACGCCCTTCACCTCGCTCGACCAGCTCGCCGAGGCTCGAGCCGCGGTGGCACGCACCGGCCGCAAGTACATGGTTTATTTTAGCGAGCGCCTGCATGTGGAATGCGCCATCCACGCGGGCGAACTCGTGCACGGCGGCGCCATCGGCCGCATCGTCCAGGTCATCGGCCTCGGCCCGCACCGACTCAACAAGCCTTCGCGGCCCGCCTGGTTTTTTGAAAAGGCGAAATATGGCGGCATCCTCTGCGACATCGGCAGCCACCAGTTCGAGCAGTTCCTGTTTTACTCGGGCGCGACCGAGGCCGAGGTCACCCAGTCCGCGGTGGGCAACCTGGCCAATGCCGACACGCCCGAGTTCGAGGACTTCGGCGAGGTGTCGCTGCTCGGCAACAACGGCTCATCGAATTACGTCCGCGTGGACTGGTTCACGCCCAACGGCCTGAGCACGTGGGGCGACGGGCGCACCATCATCCTCGGCACCAAGGGCTACATTGAGCTGCGCAAATACGTGGACATCGCCCGCGAAAAAACCGGCGATCACGTTTACCTCGTGGACGACCGGGGCGAGCAACACATCGAGGTGCACGGCAAGGTCGGCTACCCCTTTTTCGGCGAACTGATCCTCGACTGCCTGAACCGCACCGAAAAAGCCATGACCCAGGCGCACGCTTTCAAGGCCGCCGAGCTGTGCCTGCGCGCGCAGGCGGCCGCGCGAAAAATCGCGTAGAGGTTATCCGGAAACTTGCGGCTTGGAAATATCCCGAACAACCAGACGCATTCTCCCCCCTGAAAGTGTAACCCAATAGGTTACACTCCAGTTCGATAAATCAGATGTCCGCCGCACGCAAAATACCGACCCGCTCCATCGCCACTCGCACCGGCGACGACGGCACCACGAGTCTGCTTTACGGAAAACGCGTGCCGAAGGACCATCCACAGATCGAGGCCGTGGGTGCGTTCGACGAACTCAATACCGCGCTCGGCCTGGCCAAGGCGACATGCCCCAAGAAGGCCCGGCGCGCGGAGCTGGAAAAAATCCAAAAGGTTCTCGTTGCGCTCATGGGCGAACTGGCCTGCGCGGAAAGCGACGCGAAAAAATATGCCAAGTCGAGGTTCGCTAAACTGGGCGAGGCCGACCTGGCCTGGGTCGATGCGGCGGTCGCCGCGCTCGAGGCCAAAAAAATCCGCTTTGACGGCTGGGCCACACCTGGCGCAAACCTGCACGCGGCGGCGCTCGACCTCGCGCGAACCGTGGCTCGTCGGGCGGAACGGCGGCTCACCGCCCTACCCTCACACGGGCGGACGCTGCGGCCCCTCGTGCGTCAATGGGTCAACCGCACGGCGGATTTGCTCTGGCTGATGGCGCGCGAAGCGGAACAGTGATTCGGGGTTCAAGGTTCAAAGTTCAAGGTTTGGCTGACAACGAAACGCTTGCCGCTCCTTTTGTCATTCCGAGCCGTGCGAGGAATCTCTGCTGTTCTTATCGATTTCAATTCCGGAGATTCCTCGCCCGGCTGCCAATGAACTCATCCCAGTTAAGGCTCAAATTCAGACTTCCAAGGTGGAGCGTGTCGTCCCGACGCGCTCAGAGCGCGCCCGGAGGGTCGCGCTCCACCCGCGCCGCCGCGCGAATCGGTTCATTGGCGCGTCCTCAGCAAGCCGCACAGCGGCTTGCTGAGGATCTCGGAATGACAATTGTGCCTCCCATGGGTCTGAGAGTGAGCGCATCCAAGTGGATTCTTCGCTACGCGCAGAATGACAAACGCAAAAACCACAATTCAATCTTTGCGAACTCTGCGCTCCCTCTGCGTCCTTTGCGTTAAAAATAAGTCCCAAGCACTGACTCCGCTCACAGCAGATCCGCGGCGAGCTCGGCGAGTTTGGAGCGTTCGCCTTTCATCAGCTTGACGTGCGCGGCGAGGATCTGGCCTTTCATGCGGTTGTGCGCGTAGGCCAGCCCGTTGCTGCGCGAGTCCACGTAGGGGTTGTCGATCTGCGCGGGGTCGCCGATCAGGACAATCTTCGAGCCTTCGGAAATGCGGGTGATGACGGTCTTCACTTCGTGCGGCGTGAGCTGCTGCGCCTCGTCGAGGATGAAAAAGCGGCGGGCGATAGAGCGGCCGCGGATGAAGGCCAGCGCCTCGATTTCAAGCAGGCCGTTCCTGATCAGGCGCTCGTAGGGTTTGCTGGGCGCGAGGTTGTTGGAATGGCTGTTGTGCGCAGGCTGCGCCGCGGTCATCGAGGAAAACAGGTCGTCGTTCTTCCGCTTTTTCTTCTTGGAAACTTTCTTGGAGGCGAACTGGGGCTCCTTGGGCGGCTTCGAGGGCATGAGGACCTCGAGCGCATCATAGTAGGGCTGGAGCCAGGGCCGCATTTTTTCCTCAAGCGTGCCGGGCAGGAAGCCGATGTCCTTGCCGAGCGCGATGACCGGGCGGGAAATGGAGACGCCGTCATAGCGCGAGGAGTCCTCGTGCGTCTGGTAGAGCGCGCAGGCGGTGGAGAGCAGCGTCTTGCCGGTGCCGGCCTTGCCGAAACAGGTGACGAGCGAGATGGAGTCGTCGAGCAGCGCATCCATAAAGAACTGCTGCTCGAGGTTGCGCGCGCGGATCGCGATGCCGCCGGGGGCCTTGACGTACTCGGGGATTTTCAGCCGGCGCACGAGGCCGTCGCCGTAGTGGCGGGCCGGCATGGTCTTCCCCTCGGCCGAGCGCAACAGGACGTATTCGTTGACGAAAAGCCGGCGCGCGACGTCGGCCGTGACCTCGAACTCCCCTTCCGAGCAAAAGCGCTGCAGCTCGTACATGGTAAGCGCAATCTCGCCGTAGGCATCCTCATCGGTGGGCTCGGGAACTTTGTCGTTCAGGTAATCCTGCGACTCGAGGCCGACCGCGCGGGCCTTGAGCTGGACGTTGACGTCCTTGGTGACAAGGATGGTCGGGGGCGGATAGGTTTCCTGGACAAAGAGCGCGCAGGCGATGATGCGGTTATCCTTCTTGGAGAAATCGGGCAGGACGGCCCGCAGGCGCTGCATGGCCGGCGAGTTCAAGGCGTTTTCCGCAATATAACGGTTGATGACGACGGAGAGCGTGCCGCCGTTGGGCAGTTTCACGCCTTCGAGCATCGTGCGCGAGTCGGGCAGGAGCTCCTGCAGGTGGCGGTGCACGCGGCGGGCGTTGCGGCCGCGCTCGGTGGACTGCTCGCTTTTGATCGCATCCAGCTCCTCGAGGACCTCGACGGGTATGACGAGGTTGTTTTCCTCGAACGTGAAGAGCGACTGCGGGTCGTGCAGCAGGACGTTCGTGTCGAGGACAAAGGTCTTAACTTTAGCAGAGACCTTGAGCTGCGGTTTAGGAGTTATGACCCCGCTCAGGTGTTCCATCGATTGTGGATATCTTGTGAGCAACTGTGCACGCTTCGTGCCAGTTGTCGATGACGGAATAGGAAAGAATCAAAATTGTCACATCACGCGCACCTGCGACGAAGGCATTTCCGTCAAAAATGAAGCGGGCCGCTTACCCCTAAGCGGCCCGCCCCTAACCTAACCGTACTTTTTGTCTCTATCTATGATAGGAGAACCAAACCAATAACCATCAGCTAAGACGCCTGAGGGCAGCGCCTTGTTTCAAATAAACGAATTTCTTTTTCAGGGCTAAAAGGAACCTTCTGACCGCCCGCCACTTAACTTCCTTAAAGTGATCCAAACCATTCACTTCAGATTAAACATCAAAGTCGAAAAACGCGCTGCGAAGTCAGCCCATGTCGCCGGCGTTGTTCCAATTGGTGAATAAAGGTGCTTCGTCCGGGCTGATTTCGCGCGGACGCATGAAACCTTGCGCACACGCCGACGCGATGAGGTGCTGCAGCGACAGGTCGCGCCGGGCAAGCCCGGCCCGGGCTGGCGGCAGCAATTCACGTGGGTAAATCGCCGCGAGTGGCTCGTAGAAATTTTCCCGATGCCCCACCGCCCCGACCCCGGGAGCGCAAAGCGCCAACAGCGCACTGAACCACGCCGGCTGCATCCGCGGCAAATCCACGGCCAGCACCGCCAGGTGACTTTGCTGGATGCGCTCCAGCGCGGCAATGAGTCCTCCAAACGGCCCGAGATCGGGGGCCGCGTCGTAGACGACGGTGGCATCCGGCGGCACCCATTGCTGGTCGGGGCGGACGGAAAATAAAACTTCCCGAGCGCCCGCGCGAAGCAAAACGTCCTGCTGGCGCGACCACAGCGGCACCCCCTTCACCTCCAGCGACGCTTTTTCCCGGCCCAACCGCGTTGAGCGACCGGCGGCGAGCAACACCGCGCCGAACTCAACCGGCGATGTGCGCGGCCCGGAGTGAAGATCGGCCATACACCACATTCTTCAGCGCGGGCCACCCGAGCCAAGCGTTATTTTTTTGTGCGGCGCCGGTCATCGGCCGTTGCCGCTTTCTGGTAATCATTGGCCGTGAGTTTCTTTAAGTCTGCATTACGAACGAGCATTCGGACGACTTGGGCCATGTTCAATCGAATGCCAAATTCCAATCCGCGTTGCATCGCAGCGACAATGATTTTGCTGTCAGCTGCATACCAATTGACGGCAGATGAGCGCGGTGCGGATTTTTTTGTCGGGTCATTCTTCATGTAAAAAAGGGCGAAATGGTTAAATATTGTAGGCGGATTTTTTTACCGTGCCACAAGGCGAACGGACTGGTGTGTAATAATAAGGTATGGGCACAGACTACTAGGGTGTTCACCCTATAAGCAAGCAGTTTGATTTTTTCCTGCCCTATTAAAAAACTTAATTTCATGTATGCATAAATTTAACGTTGGCACACAAAAATATCGCTTTAAAAAATTTCCAGAAAATCGTTACTTGCTTCTTAGCAGCGACTAATCAATCAGGGCAATGCGATTTATTATATCGCAATTTTATTGCAAATAATAGCTTGGGTTCTTTTCGCGTCGCCGAACCCAAAACCAGCATGATCAAATGACCTAGTACCCTGTAACCCTGGATTGTTCCCATCCTATCGCGGCGCAGGCATCCGGCCAATAGGCGATTAACGGCCGTGAAATTTGAGGAGGTTTTTAGTTGTAATCATGCATTCTGCTATAATGGTAGGATACATAAGATGCTTCCTGAAGGAATACACCGCGCTTTCCGCGAAAACTTTTGCCTGTGGTCGGGTTAATTCCTTGCCCAAGAGGAGGCTCCGTTGGAAAAAAAGTATATTCTCGTCATCAGCGACCAGCCAGTAATTTGCGACGTGCTTCGTCGACTTCTTGCCATCGACGGCAATTTTGTTTTGACCGCATCCGATTGTGACGAAGGGCTTGTTGCGGCGCGCCTGTTCCCTTTCAACCTCATCGTGCTCGATATGGACTTGGACAAATCAAGCAGCGATGCTGCCCGCGCAAAACTAAAACACGAGGCCGTGACGGTGCACTTGCCTGTTGTCCTGATCAGCGCCCGGCTTCCCGCGAGAGATCTTCAAAAAAGCGATGCCTCCACGGAGACCTTGTTCTCCATGCCTTTTTATCTCACGGAAATCCGTGATGCCGTCAATCGCCTGCTCCAGCCTGCGGATTAACCGCCATTGTGGCCCGGCACAAGAGCCTGCACCTGACGGATTGGACTTACACGGACACCACGAAACTGCCTTTGGCGAAGGGAATTGAGTCACTTGCACAAATTGCCGCTTCGGCCAATCCACGCCATTCTACCTGTTTTTCCGGCCAAAACGGGGTTTTTCGGTTCAACAGCGGTCCAGCCAAAAAATTTACTTCGGATCCTGCAATCACGGAACCCGCTGATTCGAATGAGGATTGTCTCATTTTGGCCGGCGCTGGCCACGCCGGTCAAAATTCTGATTTGGTGCCCGGAGTGGGTCGAACCCAATGAACAGAATGGGAAAGAACCCGCAGTGCCGGACGTTGCAAAAAAATCCGAAACCGCCGTTCCATGCCACTCTCCACCCTGCCCCGGTCTGGCCGGGGAGGACGTGGCCCGAGTCGTCCTGGCCTGGACCAAACTGCCCGAATCCATCCGGGCTGCGATCCTGGCGCTGGTCAATGCGGCGAACAATTCTTAGGTCAAACATCCGACGGCATGCTCAACTCAAAGAGACGCTGACCTAGAACCTCCTTGGTCACCCGGGTATGCCCATCTTCGTGAAATGCTACTATTTTATGCCGCGCGTAGGCGGGATCATTCAATGCCGCAATGATGCACTTATTATGTGCATTCCAATGAGCTTCGTTTGCGGCTGCCTCCCGTTTCATAAAGCTGCGCAGGCACGCCTCTGGCGGCCCTGCAAGAAACCGGATCAAAAGCACTCCGGCCGCGCGTTCCAAGTGGGTCGCACTAAGCGGTGTGCTCGGAAGCGTCAAAATCACGCGAATCCGCCCAGCATCTACACGTCTTCGCTCCAATTCCTGAGCGAGGGAACCCGGATCACATCGCTTGTCGAAGGAATCCCAAACCTCGTGCAGCCCTAAATCATCAATCCCGTTTGTTCCCGACCTGTCTGCTTCGAGGTGCAACCATCCTTGCCCTTCGAGGAACTGGCCCAGCGAACTTTTTCCGCTACCCGATGGACCGCCAAGCAAAATAGGCAATGGTATCCCGCGGCTCATTCAGTGGGCCAGCGCCGTTTTCGCCGCGCTTTTCCGCACGCTATGCTTCAGTGACATAATCAGTTTTCGGTCGTCCTAGGGTCACCCATAATATGCAAATCAGGTTCAGCGCTATGGCGACTCGCAAATTTATCATGATGGCTCGCGATTTCGGTCAATATCTTATCGAAATCTATCGTTTCCAATGGAATCGTCGTCTCTGGAAGAAAGAGGGCGGTATTCACCTTTGCTTGGAACTCCTTTAAGTATGCGCAAAAATCGCCGGCGTTCGCCAACATGTTCCCCCACGAAAGGCCGTTGTAATATGGCTGCATCGTGACCCGGGAACGGACCGCTTCGGCCAAGGGCTTCGACGCCACCCAGGCATCTTCCGAACAGGCGGCGAGATAGTTGATATCGCGAAGCGCTAATTCAAGGTGCACGTGCCCTCCTGGCGTTATTGAAATTAAGTCGTCATCGGCGATCGACTCGGCCCGGAGATGTTCAGGCAGGACGCAACCAGCTTTCGCGAGGTAGCGAATCTCCGCACGAACCGCCTCTGGTGCCGCACCGATCACTAAAAAATCGCGCAGCAGTTGCTCCTGCCGATGGTAACCTCGAATGCCACACGGCCCAATCATTCCACTTTTGGCGCGCAGCCAAGCAAGAATCCAAAAACGCAAAAAACAACACGGAACGCTGGACGTAGGATCACATTGGAAGAGGTTTTTGACGAAGGATTGGTCGCCGTCGTAATAACGGCGATTCGTGCGCAACAGCACTTTCGCGACAACCCCATGTGGTAACCCCAACGGTTGACTGGAAGTTAGCTGCCGTTCGAATATATCTTCGGCCCGGATATAGCCACTGCGGCAAAACTCGAGGAAGATTTCGAACGCTTTGCGAATATTCCAGCCGGCAAGCCCAATGATTATTTTGCGGCCGTATTGCTTGTGGTCAAACAGCGCACCCATCATCGCGTGGAGGAAGCGCTCGAGCTTTTCGACCGGGAATTTGACCGTATTGCCACCAAAATGATAGATAAGATGATTTGGCCCGAGTTTTTTCGCTTCGGAAACCACAAGTCCCAATCGGCGCTTCAACACCTCTTGGAAAGGCGGTGGCTCGATCCGATAAACCAAATCTTTTAAGGCGGTGTCCAGGGGCGGTTCGTGCCGATGATTCTCAAATGTTTCGTAGCGAAGCGGCAGAATCACGAGACAACGGATTTCTTGCTGGATGTATTTAGCCACTTGAAACATCAGCAATTGCTCATCGCGGTCGCGCTTGTCGCAGTTGTCCAAGACGACGACGAGAAGACGGCCACGGCCTGTGCACAAAAATTGTTCCAAGTTCTGAATCGTTACGGATTCGTTTTGTTTTAGTGACGACAGCAAATCCGCCAGACGGGTGAGGTATTGCTCTGAAGTTTGGGCAAAAAGTGAACCTTCACCTTGATTGAAAATACGAATCTGTTCTTTATAGACCTTTTTCAGGTTCTCCAAGGTCGCGGTGTCGATGTCCGGCGACGTCAATCGAATCCCATCGATGATCTGTTTGCGCAGCCAAGGATAGATTTCATCCTTTGTGACCGGCGCAGGGTTCAGGTCAATTCGTACCCACGCCGTCTGGTTTTGAATGTCACCGGGTAAGCCTCGGTCACGGAGGTAATCTACGAATGTGGATTTACCGGCACCTACCGCGCCAACCAGCAGCAAAATCTGATTTTTTAATGACGGCAGTTTTTGAAACCGATCAGAAATCTCGGTCGGATGTGATGGGTCCTGAATAAGCTGGGCCTCGCCGACGGCGACCGGCGAAGAATTGCGGATAATTCGGTCGATCTCACCGATGTAACGCTCTTTTTGCGGTGAACCGACATAGGCATTTCGCACGATCTTCAATCGATCATCATATGAAGCCGGATCAAAGATGCTCTGAAAATTTGATGCGAGCACCCGGCCAAAATCGTTGAAGGCTATTTTTTCACTTTGGACGGTCTGGCCACCGATCAAGGTCAATGCGCGGTAATAACGTCCTCCTTTGGACGCTTTGTGAATTTTTTCTGCGTGCTCGCGCAGCCCCTCACTTGCCAGAACGCGACAAAAGTCTCCAAAAGCGGGGGCGACGACGCCAACCTCGCTCAAGGCAAACTTCGCGAGCACATCGTCTGAATCCCAACTGCGGACTTCCGTCGTGAGCCCATCGGTGACCACGCAGTACAGGCAAGGGTTGACTTGTGTAGGATAGCTGGCGTTGAGTTCCGCCGCGTAGAGGCGGCATTCCCTGGCCGCCGCAGCCAAATCCCCTCCTGACGGCTTTGCTTCGACAATCAGAACGGGCAACCCGGAGAAAGTGGCGACGTAGTCCGGATAGTAGAGTTTCGACGAATCACCCTTGCCAATTTTCAGGTTTTTGATGTTCGGTTTTGTGAAGATTTCCGCGATAGAATATCCTAATCCATGTGGTCGTGCTGACGTAAGTAACGGCCAAGCAAATTTTTGCTCAACATCGCTCTCTGTTTTCAAATCTTCTATTTTAGGCACAAGAAACATCAAAAACAGCTTGAGTCGGAACCATTCCGTGTCGATAGTGTTTTGGTCTATGTAACGTCCTTCTCGTCTCCTAAATAAAATTTGATGCATCGCTGAGAGGCCATCCGCAAGGGTGGCCTTTCCAATTTTCAACTACTGAAACTGCGTTGGTCTTATTGCCCTCCTGGCGGAGCGAGGTTAGACAGCGACATGGTCGTTCAGGCGATGGGTGACTTCCTTTTCTGCCAGGCTCCGTTCACGTGCCCGGCCGATGCGGAGGGCATCAACCAAGGCGAGCAAATCGTAAAGTGCCGGGTCTCGCCGCGCCGCACCCGGCACGCTGCGATAAAGGGGTTGGACAGCCACGCCCTGCACGTGTCCATCCGGGTCCGGCCAGACGGGCGGAATCTGTTCCGACGCGCTGATTTTGCCGGACAGGGCCGGGGCCGCCCATGCGGTTGGCATCCCACGGGTGATTTCCTTGGGGCTGGCCGGAAAGGCATGGGGCACGCCATGGACGAGAAAGTTGCGGAAGGCTTCCCGGTGGATTTCCCTTGTTTCGGTATCGACCAAACGGGCATCTCCCAAACGGCGGACGGCAGCATGGACTTCCGAGGCGCTCATCCCCAGTTCCTGCCCCAATTCGGCATAGCTCTGCCGGGCTCCATCGAGACTGAGCTTTAAGGCGACAACTACATCCTGTGGCTTGGTGACCATTAAAATACGCTATTCGCGAATAGCGAACAGTCAAGCGCGATCAATGCCTCCGGCCGGCCGTCGGCAAGGCCGGTGGGCACGACCCGGGATGTTTTCGCCATGCTTGTCCTTGCGTGGGTCATCACTAACGCTGGGCAAGTTATGATCCGGCGCTTCATTTCATGGTTGTTCACGGTCCCTTCCGAGGAAGCAAACATCGGAAGTATAATTCGGTGGTGGGAGATTCGTCGCATCCCTTACAATATCGTCATCGGAGGCATCGGCATCGTGAGCTTGATGCTGTTCTTCTTTTTCATCGACAGGTCTCATGTGCTAAAACCCGGCGAGGACGCCGAAGAACCGTTGGCGTTAATCGCAGCTCCTTTCATCATAAATCTTTGCTATACGCTAGGCTGGATGGTGGAATGCGGGCTTCGCGTGACGCGCCTGAAAAAGACTAGAAAAATCGGCTTGCTGCTGTTCAAATCGGGTTGGGGATTTTCCATCGTTGTGGCGCTGTTTCCGTCGGTATATTGGGGCATTTATTACCTTACGCATGTCGCTTTCGCTGCGCATTAAGAAGCCGAACAAAACCGCTAAATCCAACGTGGATAGGCCAGGGCCATTTTCGCCACGCTTGTCCTCGCGCGGGCGATCTGTAACGTAGCCGCAAAATCCCCATGGCCGTCGATCCAATTACCGCCATCACCACTCTGCGTTCGCTCATCACGTCGCTTATCGAAAGCATTACTGACCGGAAGCACGCCGCCGAGCTGCGCGAGATTCAGCAAATCATTTCTGCTCTCGATGGGGAATATTTTCGTATGCGAAAGGAGTCACTCCAATTGGAGACGAATTACGCGCAGTTACAGCAGCGTGTGCTGCCGCTTGAGACACGCGTGGCGGTCGCGGAAGTGGAGCGCGATAAGGTATTGGCCGAGCTCTCCAAGCTGAAAACCAAGCTCGATGAACTTACCGCGCAAGATGACAGAAAGAAAAGCAATCGCCTGCCGGAGGAGAGCGAGAAGATGCTCGTGTCCCTTTCTGGCAAAGGAAGGAATGAGGAGCTTACGCGCGATGCATTGATTGCTCATGCGGGATTACCCAAGGCTCGCGGTGACTACTTTTATGATTTGCTTACAGACGCCAAATTTGTGCGTGTGACTCATGGGAGGATGGGCGTTGGATCGTTTTGGGCGGCCACGCCCGAAGGGAGAAAATATCTCGTCGATAATAAGCTCATATGAAGCACGAAATGTTTGCGCTCATATTTAAAGCCATTGTCTTGTTTTTGTCCTCAGCTTTTTTTGGCTTCCTTGTGGTTCGAGGTTTGAAAAGCGGAACATTGCATGGCAAATACGGAATTTCCATACGAAGAGATGAGGGGCCGTTGTTCTTCAATTGTGCGCTCATTTGTTATACTGGCCTGTCACTCTTTTCGCTGTATGGGTGCATCAAATCGTTACTATTGATGTTCAGCAATTGAGCTCGCCTAACCAGCCGCCAGACCCAACCCGGACAGGCCGGGGCTATTTTCGGCATGCTTGTCCTCGCGTGGGCACTCGCTAACCTTCGGCAGCCTATGAATGGTCCTATCGCGCAACTTGTTGCTCTCGCTTTTCACGGAAACGGTTTTCTCTCAGGCATTCTTTCGACTGATTTCCTGACTCATAATTCGACGGCTCAGTTTTGTGAATCGGTGCGCTTCGTAAGGTTTGAAAAATCTTGGTTCGGCACCGGCAAACAAAGCGAAGTCTTGGTTGCTGACTCGCCAGATACTTGGTTCGCCTATTTGAGAAAAAAGAAAGCCGAACAGTTGTTGGTCAGATGGCAGGCAACCAAAGACCCTAAAGCTCCTGATCGGAGGCTTGCAGGATTTATTGGTGGTGGTGGTTCATGGATTCTCGTCATTCGGTTTGCCAACGGACAATTTGAGCTATGGCAGGCAAGGTGGGAAGTCGGAGACCAGAAAAGAAAAGATCGTAAAATCTGGCGCGTGACCTACGGATGCGTCTCGTCGGGGAAGGTGCCGCCACCGCCAACAATTTCTCTGGTTAGTGCGAGCGCAGAGCTAAAGAATGCGTTGCTTGAGATCCTTCAGTTCTCAATCCGCAAAAAATGTGACGGATATATGCAATGTTTTGAACGCGCTCTGAAATCGCTCGCCGGTGAAAAGGATTCGGAGGCCTTTCATCGCGATCTTTTCCCCGGCAATATCGCACCCGCAGTTGTGGCCATCTGATACCACCCAACACGAAGCATCGGACCTACCGGGGACGTTACCGCGTCGGCGACAATCCCAAGGTGCACGAGGTCACCTTGCACACCACGGTCAAAGAAGTGGCCGTCCTGCGCCTCAAGGGAATTCATGAAGACGCGCAACGGGAATCGGTCGGGCTGATCCCGGCGGCGTTTACGCGAAAGGCTATGCGGCGTCCGCTGGCGGAAATACTCGAGGAATACCTGGACAGCGTGCGCAAGAATGGCCGGTCGCACGATCACGTCCGTATCGTGAAGATGCGGTTCCTGGCCCTCGCCAAGGGCTGCAAGTGGTCCTGCATGGCCGATGTCACCGCTCGGGGATTTATCGACTGGCGCAACGCCCAGACCAAATACGAGGCGCGCACCCTGAACAATTTTTTTGAAGCCGCCCGGGCATTTTTCAATTGGGTGGATCGTTCCTATGAAATTCCCAATCCGTTGAAGCGGGTCGAAACGCTGGTGGTGCCCGTGAGGTATCCGCAAGGGCCGCGCGCCTTCTCGGAAGACGAATTGGAAAAGCTGTTTGCCGTGGCGCGGCCCAAACGGCGTTTGCTGTACCGACTGCTGGCGTTCAGCGGCCTGCGGCGCAAAGAGGCCAAGCAGCTTCGTTGGAGCGATGTGCAGCTGGACGAAAATCCCGGCTTGTTCCTGCGCCCGGAAGCCACCAAAGCCCGCCGGGCCGACTGGCTGCCCATCCTGTCCGCGCTTGTCCCCGAGCTGCGCGCGGCCCGCCCCGAGGAGAAATTTTTGAAGCCAGACACGCTGGTCTTTCCGCGCGGTGTCGCCAATCCGTACACATTGCGGCGCGATATGGTGAAGGCGGGCATTCCTTTGCAGGACAAGCTGGACCGGCCTGCGGGCATTCACACGTTCCGGCGCACGTTCGTCAGCCAGCTGCAAAAGCGCGGCGTGCCTTCGCGCGTCATCATGCAGCTCGCCCGGCACAAGAGCCTGCGCCTCACCGATTGGACTTACACGGACACCACGAAGCTGCCTTTGGCGAAGGGAATTGAGTCACTTGCGCAAATCGCCGCTTCGGCCAATCCATGCCGCTCTCCATGTTTTTCCGGCCAAAACGGGGTTTTTCGGTCCAACGGCGGTTCAGCCAAAAAATTTACTTCGGAACCTCCAACCACGGAACCCGCTGATGCGGACGAGGATTGTCTCGTTTTGGCCGGCGCTGGCCACGCCGGTCAAAATTCTGATTTGGTGCCCGGAGTGGGGGTCGAACCCACACTCCTTTAGAGGGAACTGGATTTTGAGTCCAGCGCGTCTGCCAATTCCGCCATCCGGGCTAAGAGCGAAGCAGCCTAGGTACAGCCGCTGGCTTGTAAATATCTTTGTCGTACTTGGTAGTTATTGATCATTACCCAATGAAGTTACACGCAGACGCCCCAAAGGTAGGGCGAGGCATCCTTGACGAGCCGAGGGAAGTTCGGCTCGCCGGGACGTCTCGCCCTACCTTGGTGATCCGTCACATCATTATGTAATTCTCAGTCGTAGTTGGTAATTGGTCCGGCACACTTCGCCGTTCAGCGTTCGGCGTTCAACGTTTCTACTCCGTATTTGGACGTTGGATGTTGGACGTTCAAGGAGCCTCTTCTTGTCACTTGATCCCTGTTGCTTGTTACTTCTCTTATTCAGCCTTTCAGTTTTTCAGTCCTTCAGCCTTGTCTTCCTAATGCCCGACTTCCGCGCTTTCTGCCAGCCCGCCAGCCGCGAGCCCACCGAGCTCACGCTTTCGCCCGACGAATCCCACCATCTCGTCGCCGTGAACCGCGCCCAGGCGGGCAACACCGTCGTGGCCTTCGACGGCCGCGGCACGGAATGGATTTGCGACCTCCTCGCGGCCGACAAGCGCGCCGCCAGGCTCAAGGTGCGATTTTTGCAAAAGGCCAAACCGCTCCCCTACACCATCACGCTCGGCCAGGCGCTGCCCAAGGGGGGATTCATGGACGCCATCGTGCGCAAGGCCACCGAACTCGGCGCCGCGCGCATCGCGCCGCTCGAGAGCGAGCGCACGCAGGTGCATCTCGACGGCGAACGCTCCGACAAAAAAACCGGAAAATGGCAGACCGCCGCGCTCGAGGCGGCCAAGCAGTGCGGCAACCCGTGGCTGCCGGAAATTCTCCCGGTGCAAAACGCGACGGCCTTCATGGAAGCGGCGCACGGTTACGACCTGAAGCTCATCGCCAGCCTTCAGCCCGGCGCGAAGCCGCTGAAAAGCGTGCTCACTGCGTTCTCCGCGGCGAACGGCCGCGCCCCGAAAAATGTCCTCTGGCTCATCGGCCCCGAAGGCGACTTCACGCCGGCCGAGATGAGCGTGAGCAAATCGGCCGGCTTCGAGCCCATCACGCTCGGCCCGCTCGTCCTGCGCTGCGAAACCGCGGCGATTTATGCGCTCAGCGTATTAAGCTACGAGCTACAGGGTAGTTGAAAGGTGAAAGAGCGAACCCGCGGCGGAACGCGGCCTCCGGCCGCGTTTATGAGCGCGTTGAGGTCAACGCACTCCACCTTTGAAAGCTTTTACTGCTCTGCGACCTCGGTAAAAATTGCTTGGAAACTCACAGCGCGCCCTACCTTTTTTCAGGTTATCTCGCCCGTCTTTCAACTTTCACCCTGCAACTTTCAACTGCGTGGCGCCCAACGCGCCGCGCGCTACCAAACCAATAATCCGCCGGCGAAGGTCAGGCCGGCGCCGACGCTGCAGAAAATGATTTTGTCCCCGGCGTGGAAGATGCCTTCCTCCGCGGCCCAGCCGAGTGCCATCGAGACCGAGGCCGCGCTGGTGTTGCCATATTTGGCGATGGTGACCACGAATTTTTCGAAGGGAATGCCGACGCGTTTGCTCACCGCGCGCAAGATGCGCTCGTTGGCCTGGTGCGGCACGATCCACGCGATATCGTCGGGCTTGAGCTTGTGGCGCACCAGCGTCGCTTCGATCAGGTCGCCGAAACCGATGACGGCATTGCGGAATACCGCGGCGCCGTTCATCTGGATATAAAATTCGTCGCGATCATGCCCGCCGGGATGCGGAAACGGCCGCGTCGCACCGCCGCCGGGACGCTGGATGGCGGTGAATTGCGTGGCGTCGCCCGAGAGCGCCATGCGGCCGAGGCGGTGACCGCCGGGCAGATCGGTAAGGATGGCCGCACCGGCGCCGTCGCCAAAAAGGAAAGCGGTGGCATGATCTTTTGGGTTGGTGATGCGCGAGAGCAGCTCAGCGGTGACGACAATGAGATTTTTCGCCGTGCCGCCGCGGATGAAGGTGCGTCCGACCTCGAGTGCGTAGAGCCAGCCGGCACAGGCAGCGTTGAGATCAAAGGCCAGGGCCCGCGGGATGCCGAGCTGCTGCGCGAGCGCGCTGGCCATCGACGGCACCGGCTGGTCGGGTATCAGCGTGGCCATGATGACGCCGTCGATGAGGCTCACATCCATTCCCGCCTGCGTGAGCGCATGCTGCACCGCGGTGACGGCCAGGCTCGTGGCAGTCTCGCCCTCGGCGGCGTAGCGGCGTTCGCGGATGCCGGTGAGTTTGATGATTTCCGCCTCGGTCTTGTCAGGAAATTCTTTCAACAACTCGCAGTTGGGCATCACGGCCTTCGGCACGGCATAGCCCACACCCGCGATGCAGACCGTCTCGACCGCGCGCGGATCCCAGCCGGTTGTCGCTCCGGCAGATCGCGGATCAGCAATCACGGATTTTGGCACATGCGCGCCATTTTTATGCTCTTTGAGATAGCGCGAAATATCGTCGCCCGAGATGACACCGCCAGGGCCCGTGCCAGCGAGGTCGATGATCGTCGCCGGGGCGAAGCCGGCTTCCTCGGCGAGCTTGCGCGCGCGGGGAGTCCACGTAAGGCCAGAGGCGGGAGGCGTCAGGCGGGAGGTCGGAACGCTCGGAATTTGCGCTTTCGGTTTTTCATTTTCTGCCTCAGGCCTCAGGCCTGTAGCCTCTAGCCTGCCCTCCGGCTTCTGGCTTCCGGTTTCTGTCTTCTGACCTCTAGCCTCTAGCCTCTGGCCTTTTGCCTCTAAATGCCTCAGGCTCGTATCGCTGGTCCGGATGCGCAGGAACGGAGCCCCGCTGGCCACAATGTCTCCGGCGCGGCCTTTGATTTCGGTGATGACGCCGTCACAGGGCGCTTCAAATTCGAAAACCGATTTGTCGCTTTCGAGCTCGGCGATTTTTTCGCCCTTGGCAATATGCGCGCCGGGTTGAACCTTGAGGTCGATGACGGTGAGTTCGTTGACCGTCGCGCCCATCGAGGGCATCGGCACGTCGATGAGAAACGTTTCCATAAAACTGGGTTTTGGCAGGAGCTTTGGGCTTGAAAACAAAATGGTCAAGGTGGGGCGCGTGAAGACAGCGTGCCGGTTTGACGCAACGACTGGCGATTTCGTTCGTTAATTCAGTCCGCCCTATCCACGCACCGCTTTCCAAATTGCCAGGCAACTTGCAATGAGTGCGGGCATTTCGCCGAGAGGGATTTGGCTGGGGCCATCGCTGATGGCCTCTTCGGGCTTCGGATGGGTTTCGATGAAAAGCCCGTCGGCGCCGGCCGCGAGCGCGGCGCGGGCGAGCGGTGGCACGAACTCGCGCTGGCCGCCGCTTTTGCCGCCGGCCGCGCCGGGGAGCTGTACGCTGTGCGTGGCGTCAAAGACCGTGGGGAAACCATTTTGCTTCATGAGCGTGAACGAGCGCATGTCCACGACGAGATTTTGATAGCCGAAGGTTGAGCCGCGCTCGGTCTGCCAGATTTCCTTGGCCCCGCCTTCGCGCAGTTTGCCGGTGACGAAGGGCATTTCCTGCGGCGAGAGAAACTGGCCTTTTTTCACGTTGACCACGCGGCCACTGGCGGCGGCGGCGAGCAGCAGGTCGGTCTGGCGGCAGAGAAACGCGGGGATTTGCACGACGTCGCAGACCGCGGCGATGGCCGGCACCTGCTGGGTTTCGTGCACATCGGTGAGCACAGGAAAACCATAGTCCTGCTTCACGAGCGCGAGCAGTTTCAGGCCCGCCTCGAGGCCGGTGCCCCGCTCGCCGGCGAGCGATGTGCGGTTGGCCTTGTCGAAGGAGCCCTTGAACACGATGCGCAGCTCGGGATGCGCGCGGCCGATCTCAACCAACTTTTCGGCCACGGCGCGGCAGACACGCTCGTTTTCAAGCGAACACGGGCCGGCGATGAGCAGGAGTTTCTTCGGATCGAAAAGCATGGGGTGGGTGGCAATGACGAATTTCGAATGGCGAATGAACAATCCAGAGTTTGTCATCAGAATAGCAAGCGGAAGGCATAATTTGAAGACATCCTCCAGTCAGCATGCGAACAGGCCAGACGTTGGTCATTGGTATTCGTCATTGGGAATCGGTCATTCGTCATTCGTCATTTTCGCAGGCGGCGTGCGCCACCGCGTTTGTTTTTTATGGCCGCGGCGATGAAGGCGGCAAAGAGCGGGTGCGGCGCGCTGGGCTTCGACTGGAACTCGGGGTGAAACTGCACGCCGAGGAACCAGGGATGGTTTTTGAGTTCGACGATTTCCACGAGGTTGCGCCGCGGGTTGATGCCGCTCACGATCAGGCCGGCGCGCTGGAGCTGGCCAACGTAGGCGTTGTTGACCTCGTAGCGGTGGCGGTGGCGTTCGCGGACGTTGGCTTTGCCGTAGGCCTTGCTCGCGCGGGTGCCGGTCGTGAGCGCGCATTCGTAGCTGCCGAGCCGCATGGTCGCGCCCTTGTCGATGATTTTTTTCTGCTCCTCCATCATGTTGATGACGGGGTGCGGGGTCTTCAGGTCGAACTCGGTGCTGTTGGCGCGGGGAAGCTTGATCACATTGCGCGCAAACTCGATGACGGCGATCTGCAGGCCGAGGCAGAGGCCGTAGTAAGGAACTTTCTTTTCGCGGGCATGGCGCGCGGCAGCGATCTTGCCCTCGGTGCCGCGGTCGCCGAAGCCGCCGGGCACGAGGATGCCATTGAGGCCGCGGAGCTGCGCGAGGCCGTTTTTCTTTTCCAGGTCCTCGGCGTCGATGCGCACGATGTTCACCCGGCAGTTGTTCGCGATACCAGCGTGCGTGAGCGATTCATAGACGGATTTGTACGCGTCCTGCAGCTCAATGTACTTCCCGACGACGCCGATGCGCACCTCGTGCGCGGGATTGAGAATGCGGCGGACGATTTCCTCCCAGATATTCTTGGTGGGCGCCGGGTGTTTGAGGCCGAAGAGCTCGACCACAATCTCGTCCAGGCCTTCCTTCTGCAGCGCGAGCGGCAGCTCGTAAATGGAATGCGCGACATCACGGCACTCGATGACGGCTTTCATGGGCACGTTGCAGAACATCGAGATTTTGTCGCGCAGGCTTGGATCGAGCGGCCGGTCGCAGCGGCACACAACGACATGCGGCTGGATACCGATTTCGCGCAGCTTGGCCACGGACTGCTGCGTGGGCTTGGTCTTCAGCTCACCCGCGGCGTTGAGAAACGGCACGAGCGTCACATGCATGAACACCACGTCGCGCGGCCCGGCCTCGAGCGCAAACTGCCGCAGTGCTTCCAGGAACGGCAGGCCTTCGATGTCGCCGGTGGTGCCCCCGATCTCGGTGATGAGCACGTCCACGTCCTTCGCCGCGGCGTGGATGCGGTCCTTGATTTCGTTCGTGACGTGCGGGATGACCTGCACGGTCGCACCAAGATAATCGCCGCGCCGTTCCTTTTGGATGACGCTCTCGTAAACCTGGCCGGAAGTGAGATTGTTTAAGCGCGAGAGTTTCCCGCTCGTGAACCGCTCGTAGTGGCCGAGGTCGAGATCGGTCTCCGCGCCGTCCTCAAGCACGTAAACCTCGCCGTGCTGAAACGGGCTCATCGTGCCCGGATCGACGTTGAGGTAAGGGTCGAATTTCTGGATGCGGACGGTCAGCCCCCGCGATTCCAGCAGCGCGCCCAGCGCCGCCGCCGTCAGACCCTTGCCCAGCGAGGAAACCACACCGCCCGTGACAAATACGTACTTCATCGTAAAGCAATAATGGCAGGGCCAAAAGGCTGACAAGTCAAACGTGACGCGGCCTACCGAAATACCAGCCACACCAAGGCGGCGGCGCCCAGGACAAGAACCGTGGCAGCAATCACCATGAGACTCCATTTCAGCAGCTTGCCCACGAGCCACAGCACAAAAATTCCCGCCACAACCGCGCACACGGTAACGAGCCATGGCGGATAAGCCGCGGCTGAATGAAGGAGCGTCTGGGCGTTGATGGGCATGCTGGGTTATAATTTTGCTGTCATCCCTCGTTGGGCTCGGGATGACGGCAAGATTATCTGTACGATCATGGTTGTTTCCCAGTTTTAACCGACCGTTGGGATCAAAATGATTTGCGCCATGCCACGCCCGGGGCCCAAATCATCCCATGCAATCAAAGCCCCAACTTCTTGTCTGGCTCACCTGTGACGGCGTTCACATCGATCCCGCCTCGGGCAAGCACACCATCCTCGGCGTGTTTTCAAACATCAAGGCCCACCGTTTTCCCGTCACGCACCCGTTCATGATCTGGTTTCTCACCCTGACCGACTGCACGGCCGGCCAGCACAACATCCGCATCTCCCTGGGCCGCGACCCCACGCAAATGACCCAGCTGCTCGAGCGCCCGTTCGAATCGCCCGGCCCGCTCCAGCGCATCAACCTCATCAACGAGATCCGCAACCTCAGCTTTCCCCAGCCCGGCGATTACTCAATCCTCATTGAAATCGATGACGAGCCCCTCGTCGCCACGAACCTGACCGTCACCAACTAAGCAGGTGAATCCCCGATCAGCTGTTTCGCAAAAGATGAGAATCCTGCATCTTATTTCTGTCGTCAGCACATGCCTTGCGCTTTCCGGGTGCGCAACTCAGCCGGCGGGGAATGGCGTTCCTGGTGCTGCGCTTACGCCAACAGAAATTTCTCATATAAGTCCGGCTTCCACCAACAATGGAGATAGACCGCCCCAGATTATTCATGCAGTAAATGCAGTTTATCCCAAGGTGGTGCGAGCAGAGGGCATTGTTGGCGTTGTCACGGTTCGATATGTCGTGGACACAAATGGCAATGTGGTTTCCCCGGTGGTGATGAAATCGCCTGACCCACGATTGTCCAAAGCGGTATTAGACGCTATTTTCCAATGGAAGTTTGTTCCAGGTGAGAAGAACGGGCATAAGGTCAACACCCGGCTGGAAGAACCTTTCACCTTTGACTTGAACCCTTAACTCCTACTGCGAAACCAGCAATTTCCTCCGACTTTTCACCGCTCATGCCCTACCCGCGCACTGCCCGCCCCGCCCTCATCATCGGCTCCGTCGCCATCGACCGCGTCGCCACACCCCACGCCCAGAGCGACAATATCCTCGGCGGCGCCGCGAGCTACGCCTCGATCGCCGCCAGTTATTTCACGCCGGCCCGCCTCGTCGGCGTCGTCGGCGGCGATTTCCCGGAAAAGTTCGTCAAGCTCTACCGCAAGCACGGCATCGACCTCGCCGGCCTGCAAACCGACCCCGCAGGAAAGACTTTTTTCTGGTCCGGCCGCTACCGAGAAAATTTCGCCGGCCGCGACACGCTCGAAATCCAGCTCAACGTTTTCCAAAATTTTTCGCCCGAGCTGCCGCCCTCCTACCTCGACACGCCGTTCGTCATGCTCGGCGCCATCCAGCCCGCGCTCCAGCTGCATGTGCTCGACCAGCTCCCGCGCGGCAAAAACCGTCCCTTCGTCCTCGCCGACACCTTCGACCTCTGGATCAACACCGCCCGCCCCGAGCTCGAACGCCTGCTCAAGCGCATCGACCTCCTCGTCATCAATGAGGACGAGTCTCTCCTCCTGACCGGCGAGCGCAACCTCATCCGCGCCGGCCACGCCCTGCGCCGCCTGGGCCCGCACGCCGTTGTCCTCAAGAAAGGCGAACACGGCTCGCTCCTTTTCCATCCCGACGGCTTCTTCGCGCTGCCCGCCTACCCTGTCACGAAATTCATCGACCCCACCGGCGCGGGCGACAGCTACGCCGGCGCACTCATCGGCTGCCTCGCCTCCGCCAACCGCACCGACTTCGCCGCGCTCAAGCGCGCCGTTGCCTGCGCCACCGCCTGCGCCAGCCTCACGGTCGAGAGTTTCAGCGTCAACCGCCTCAGCTCGGCCGGCCGCAAGGCCATCGACGCCCGCCTGAAGGAACTCAGCCGCATGACGCGGTTTTGAGGCATATTTTTTTGCGCAAAGACGCAGGGTTGTAGCCGGGGTCGGCGACCCTGGCACCGGCCTCACCGAGACCGGCTACATCCGAAGGCGAACATATCCTTTCTGACATTTAATTTTTCTTTGCGGAGTTCGCGGCTTTGCGTGAGATTCTTCGGTTTATGTCCGCCGATCTCGCCCAGACCGTCACGCAAATCGCGCAGCGCGCCCGCGCCGCGTCGCTCGTGCTTGCGATCGCGCCCACCGCCGCGAAGAACGCCGCTCTGCTCCAACTGGCCGGGTTGCTGGAAAAAAAGTCCGCCGAACTCCTCGCCGCCAACCATCGCGATCTCGCCGCGCCCGATGCCGCCCTGCTCCCTTCCGCGCAGCGCGACCGCCTGACGCTCACCGAAAAACGCCTCACGCAGCTCGCCGAGTCCGTCCGCCAGGTCATTGCCCTGCCCGATCCGGTCGGAAATATTCTGGAAGACATTGCGCGCCCCAACGGCCTGCGCCTCCGCAAGGTCCGCGTGCCGATCGGCGTCATCGGCATCATCTACGAAGCGCGCCCCAACGTCACCATCGACTGCGCCATCCTCTGCCTGAAGTCCGGCAACGCCGCCATCCTCCGCGGCGGCAGCGAATGCTTCCACACCAACCTGTCGCTCGCCGCGCTGGTGCAGGAGGCGCTTGCGCACGCCAAACTGCCCGCCGACGCGGTCCAGCTCATCCCCACCACCGACCGCGCTGCCCTCACCACCCTGCTCAAGCTCGACACGCTGATCCACTGCATCATTCCCCGCGGCGGCGAAAGCCTTATCCGCTTCGTCGCGCAGAACAGCACCATCCCGGTCATCAAGCATTACACCGGCATCTGCTTTGTTTATGCGGACCGCGACGCCGACCTCGCCATGGCGGAGAAAATCGTCCTGAACGCCAAGGTTTCCCGCCCCGGCGTTTGCAACGCCGCCGAGCAGCTGCTCGTCCACCGCGACATCGCGGAAAAATTCCTGCCGCAGGCCGCGCGCGCGCTGCTTGCCCAAAAAGTCCAGCTCCGCTGCGACGCCGCCAGCGCCGCGATCCTGGCCCGCGAAAAACTTTCCTTCACACCCGCGACCGCAGCCGATTACACCACGGAGTTTCTCGACCTCATCCTCGCCGTGCGCGTCGTCGATTCGCTCGACACCGCCATCGCCACGATCAACCGCGACAGCTCCGCGCACAGCGACGCCATCGTCACGACCGACGAGGCCGCCGCCCAAAAATTCCTGGCCGGCGTGGACAGCGCCACGGTTTTCTGGAACGCCAGCACGCGCTTTCACGACGGCTTCGAGTTCGGCCTCGGCGCCGAGATCGGCATCAGCACCGACCGCCTGCACGCCCGCGGCCCGATGGGCCTGAACGAACTGTGCAGCCACAAATGGCTCGTCACCGGCACCGGCCAGGTGCGGGGGTGACCACAGCCATGCAGTTTTAACCGCGAATGAACGCTAATAGGAGTGTCCGAAAAATCATTTTTCCCGCGGATCACACAGATAGACGCGGATAAATGGCTCCCATCCGCGTTCGTCCGCGCTATCCGCGGGAAAATTCGGCGGCGCTCAGCGGTCATTGGCGGTGCAAACCGAGGAAAAATTCGCATTCATTCGCGGTTCAACTGCATGGATATATCAGTGACAATCAGTGGCCATCAGTGGTTAAACTGTTCCATACTCGCTACGCGCTACGATCTACCCGCTACTTTTCGCCATGCCCGCCTCACCCAAATCCCTATCCGCCGACACGCTGCTGCAGCGCCTGGCGTGGGACGACCTCGACCTCGGACATCTGCGCCGGCTGGTCGAGATGGCGCGCGATGAGGATTTGCACGGGCTCGGCTTGCGCACGCGCCCCGCGCGCACGGGCGATCTCTCCACGGCCAGCATCGCCGGCGTGGCCGCCCGCTCCGGCACGGCGGATCTCGTCGCGCGTGAACCGCTCACCGTGTGCGGCCTGCCGCTGCTGCCGCTCATCCTCTCGGTTTACGGCGGCCGCGCCACCGCCCAGCTCCGCACCCGTGACGGCGCCCGGCGGCCGGCCGGTGCCGTGCTCGCCACGCTCAGCGGCGACCCGCGGACACTCCTCACCGCCGAGCGCGTCATCCTGAATTTTCTCCAGCGCCTCAGCGGCGTGGCCACCCAGACGCACCGTTACGCCGAGGCGCTCGGCGCCACGCGCACGCGCCTGCTCGACACGCGCAAGACCACGCCCGGTTACCGCATGCTGGAAAAATACGCCGTGGCCTGCGGCGGCGGCTGGAACCACCGGCTCGGCCTTTTCGACCGCGTGATGCTCAAGGACAACCACCTCGCGCTGCTCGGCTCGACCGGCGGCCTCGCCGCCGCCGTCGCCGCGGCCAAATGCGCCGCGCCAGAACTGCCGGTGGAAATCGAAGTCGATTCGCTGGCGCAAATCCCGCCCGCACTGGCCGCCGGCGCGGATGTACTGCTGCTCGATAATTTCACGCCCGCGCAACTCCGCCGCGCCGTCGCGCTCATCGGCGGGCGCACGTTCACCGAGGCGAGCGGCAGCATCACCCTGAAAAAACTTCCGCAACTGGCCGGCCTCGGCCTCGATTTCATTTCGACCGGCGCGCTCGTGCACCACAGCGTGTGGGCCGACATCGGCCTCGACTGGAAAACATGAAAAAAGTTCACCGTTCACGGTTCACTGTTCACCGTTGGCCGCATGCGGAACCGTGAACCGTAAACAGAGAACCGTGAACTTGTTCGCATGAGCCTGCCCGAAACCGTCATCCTGCGCGAATTGCTCGACAGCGAGCCTGGCTTTGTCTCCGGCACCGCGCTCGCAAAAAAACTCGGCATGAGCCGCGTCGGCATCTGGACGCACATGGAAAAACTCCGCGCGCAGGGCTTCGCGTTTGAGGCCGTGCGCAGCCGCGGCTACAAGCTTACGCGGTCGCCGGCCACGCTCAACCTGGCCCTGATCGAAGCCCACCTGCGGCGGCGCGCGCGCGGCTTCGCGCTGGCTTTTTTCGACGAAGTCGACAGCACGAACAACGAGGCCGAGCGCCAGCTCGCGGCCGGCCGGCCCGCGCCGTTCGCCGTACTCGCCCGCCGCCAGACGCACGGCCGCGGCCGCTTCGGCCGGACATGGCACAGCGAGGCCAACGGAAATCTCTACGTCAGCTTTGCCTTCCGCCCCCGCCTCGAACCTGCGCGCATGCAAACGTTCACCCTTTGGATGGGGGTCAACATCTGCGAGCTCGTGGCCAATTTTTGCTCGCTCGCGCCCGGCCTCAAATGGCCCAATGACCTCATCTTCGCCGGGCGCAAGGCCGGCGGCATGCTCACCGAGGCTCGCGTCGACGCCGACCAGATCCGCGACCTCGTCTTCGGCCTCGGCCTCAACGTCAACGCCGCGCGTGACGCCTGGCCGCGCCCGCTCGCCGCCACCGCCACCTCGCTCGCCGAGCAGACAGGCGCGCCGCTCGACCTCAACCGCTTCGCCGCCGCGCTCATCGGCCGCGTGTTGCTCGCCTATACGGGCTTCGTCGAGGGCGACCACGGCAAAACCTTTGCCGAACTCTGGGCCCGCTACGACGTGCTGCGCGGCCAGTCTGTCACCCTCGTGCAAGGGGAGAAAAAGATCCCGGGCACGGCCACTGGCATCGACGACGAAGGCTCGCTGCTCCTGCGCACCGACGCCGGGAAAATCCTCCGCTTCCGCGCCGGCGAAGTGACGCTGGAGAAAGCAAACAGTTGAAAGGTGAAAGATGGGAGTTGAAAGAAATGTCTGCCCGTGGCCAGAGCTTGCGCTGGCCTTTCAACTATCAACTATCAACCTTCAACATTCAACTTCGATGAGCCTTCTCTGCATCGACATCGGCAACACTCATACGCACTACGGCGTCGTCGCCACGGGCGCGACCGGCCTTCAGCGTGCGCTGCCGACCCGGCGGCTCGACGATGCCCGCGATGGCCTCGGTCCCGTGCTCGCGCAGATACTGGCCGCCCATCCCGCGATCGAGGGCGCGGCTTTTTGTTCGGTCGTCCCTGCGGCCACGGAAAAACTCTCGCCGCTCCTCGCCGCGCTGAAACTGCCGCGGCCGGTTTTCCAGCTCACCCATGAAAAAAAACTTGGCGTGCGCATTGGTTACCCGCGCCCGAAGGAGATCGGTCCCGACCGCCTCGCCAATGCCGCCGGCGCCCACGCGCTTTTCGGTTCGCCCGCCATCGTCATCGACCTTGGCACCGCGGTAACCTTCGACATCATCACGCAATCGCGCGGCTACGAGGGTGGCATCATCGCACCTGGTGTCGAAGTCATGCGGCGTTACCTCCACGAGCAGACGGCGCTCCTGCCGGTGCTCGACGATTCGCTCGAGGTCACGCGCGCCATCGGCCGGTCCACCGTCGAGGCGATGCGCATCGGCACCGTGGTCGGTTTTGGCGGCATGATCCAGGCGTTGCTTGACGCCGTGCTGGCCGAACTCGCACCGCGCGGCGAGCCCCTCCCCCGCGTGCTCGCCACCGGCAGCAGCGCGGCGCTGCTCGATAAAACCCTGCGGCATCCCTTCACTCCCGTGCCCGACCTCACCCTGCGCGGCCTGGCGGCGGCCTGGCAGCTCAATATTTCATAAACTTTTCTGGTGCAGTCAGGTCAAACGATTGCTCAACTTGCCCTTATGCCCGCCGTTGATATCGCCACCGCGCCCGCCATTGAAGTCTCGCACCTCGTCAAGACTTACTCCGGGATCACGGCGGTCAACGATATCAGTTTCACCGTCGCGCGCGGCGAGATCATCGGCTTCCTCGGTCCCAACGGCGCCGGCAAGAGCACGACGATGCGCATCCTCACCGGCTATCTGCCGGCCACGTCCGGCAGCGTGCATCTCTGCGGCCTGCCCGTGGCCACGCAGCCCGATGACGTCAAACGCCTCGTCGGTTACATGCCCGAGAACAACCCGCTGCCGGAGGACATGCGCGTGATCGAATATCTTTATTATCGCGGCCGCCTCAAGGAAGTGCCCCGCCGCAAGCTCGGCCCCCGCCTCGACGAAATCCTCGAACTCTGCGACCTCAAACGCGTCCGCCACCGGCTCATCGGCAAACTCTCCAAAGGCTACCGCCAGCGCGTCGGCATTGCCGAGGCCGTCCTCGCCGAGCCGCCCGTCATCATCATGGACGAGCCCACCATCGGCCTCGACCCGCACCAAATCCTCATCGTGCGCGACCTGATCGCCAGCCTGCGCGGCCGCATGACCGTCATCATCTCCAGCCACATCCTGCCCGAGATCGAAGTCACCTGCGACCGCGTGCTCATCATCAACGGCGGCCGCGTGGTCGCGCAGGGCACACCGGCCGCGCTGCGCCACGAAATTCTCGGCCGCTCGACCTACCGCATCGACCTCGCCGGCGACACCGCCACGCTGCCCGCGCTCCTCACCGGCATCGACCCGACGTTGAAAATCGCCGAGTCCGCCGAGCCGGCGGCCGATGGTTTCCGCGCCCTTACGCTCACCACCGGAAGCAACGACGAGCTGGGCGAACCGCTCCTGCGCGCGCTCGTCGCGCAAAATTTCCGCGTGCGCGCCCTCAGCCGCGCCAACCCCACCCTCGAGGACGTCTTCCTCGCCGCGACCAAGCGCAGCTGGGACGTGAAGGACGCGCCGGTAAACCCGAGGCCCGAGGCCAGAGGTCAGAGGCCAGAGGTCGGATCAAAGCAATAAATTCCATGCCCATAAACCCTCTGACTTCTGCCATCTGGCTTCTGGTCCCTGGCTTTTAATTTTCTGAAATGAAACATTTCTGGACCATCCTCAGCCACGAGATCCGCATGCTGCTGGTCAACCCGGCCACCTACATCGCGGCCGTGCTTTTTCTCGGCGTGATGGGCGGCATCTTCTTTTGGATTGTGGGCCAGTATAGCGGGACGGCCCAGGAATACTCCCCCGCGTTCCTGTTCTTTGCCCTCTTCTGGGTGCCGGTATGTTTCATGGTGCCGCTGTTCACCATGAAGTGCCTGGCGGAGGAACGCCGGCTCGGCACGCTCGAGACGCTGCTCACCACTTCCGTGACCACCACGGAAGTCGTGCTCGGGAAGTTTTTCGCCGCCTACTTTCTCTATTGCGCGCTCTGGGCCTCGACCGGCGCGTATTTTTATCTCCTCCGGCATTTTTCCGATGACGCCCGCTTCCTTGACCCGGCTTCAATCGTGGGCGGCTATACCTTCATCGCCGTATCCGGTTTGTTTTTTATCAGCATCGGGGTTTTCACCAGTTCGTTCACGCGCAGCCAACCCGTGGCGGGAATCTCCAGCTGCGCTTTGCTTCTCGTGCTCACCATCGGCACAAACGTCCTGCACGACACGGAAATGCTCAGTACCGTCACGGCGTTGCACCCGCTGAAAGACGCCGTCGATTACGCCCATGTTTTTCAACACCTCGAAGACTTTTGCCGGGGGGTCGCGGACACCCGCGAGCTGCTTTTCTACCTGAGCGGCACCGTGCTCGCCCTCATCTTCAGCATCCTCGGCATCGAGGCCAGGCTCCTGCACAGCTGACCCCCATGCCCTCCGCCGAAAGTTTTCGCACCGTCCGCTGGGTCCGCACCGCCAATCTGCTCCTGCAGGCGCTGCTCGTGCTCACCCTCTTCCTTGGGCTCAGCTATCTCGCGCGCCGCCACTCCTGGCGCTACGACCTCATCGCCAACCGCCGCTACGCGCTTTCACCCGAGACCCAATCCTACCTCCGCCAGCTCGCACAGCCCGTGCGCATCGTCGTCACGTTTGACGAGGGTTCCGATGACGCGGAACTCGCCATCATCGCACACGATGTGGACAACCTGCTGAGCGAATATGCCTTTGCCACCAGGGCCAATGACGCGGGGAGGGTTTCCTTCGAACACCTCGACGTTTACCAGCAACGCCGCGAGGCCGAGCAGCTCGGCATCGACCAGGTGGGCGACATCCTTGTCATCTGCGGCGAAAAACACCGCGTGCTTCACCTCAACGAACTCTACGAGTTCAAAAACAAACGCCGCACCGCCTTCCTGGGCGAGCAGGCCTTCACCGCCGCCATCCTCGATGTCGCCAATGCCGGGCAGAAAAAAATTTATTTTCTCTCGGGCCACGGTGAACAGCGGCCCGACGACGTCGATCCCGTGCGCGGCCTTTCGTTGCTCGGCGACGAACTCCGCCACCGCAACTTCGACGTCAAGCTCCTCGACCTGACCGTCACCAATAAGGTTCCCGACGATGCCGCGCTGCTCATTGCCGCCGGCCCACGCGGCACCTTTGACCGCTTTGAGCAGGAGCAGCTCCGCCAATTTCTTTCCATCCGCGCCGGCCGCCTCATCCTGCTCATCGATCCCGGCCGGCCCTTCGGTCTCGACAGCCTGCTCGCCGACTGGGGCGTTGTCGCCGACGACGACCTCATTTGCGACACCGGCGCCAAAAACATGACCGATGACGGCGACCTCATGCTGTGGAATTACAATTCCCATCCTGTCACCCAGGTATTGATCGATAATAACCTTCACCTGCGGCTCGGCCCCGCGCGCTCCGTGCGGGCCGATCCAAGCCGCATCCTGGATGACAGTCTCACGGTCACCTGCCTCGCCTCCACCTCGACCACCGCCTGGGGCTATCGCGACTACCGTCGCCCCAGTCTGCCCACCTTCACCCCGGGCATAGACCTCAAAGGCACGGCTCAAACAAAGAATTGCCTGGGCATTATCGCCGCTTCCGAGCGCGTCACGGCCCGCGGCGCCAGCGGCGAAGCCCTGCCGCTCAGCGTACGCGGCGGCCGGCTCATCGTTTGCGGCACCTCCGAACTGGTCACCAACAACCGCCTGGTCAACGCCGGCAACCAAAACCTTGTGCTCGCCGCCATCAACTGGGCGACCGACCGCGACACCCAGCTCGTCATTCCCGCGCGGCCCATCGAACGCTACCAAATCTCGCTCAGCACCCTCAGCCTCGCCAAACTCCGCCTCGGCCTGCTCCTGCTTCCGCCCGCCGTCGCCGCCCTGCTCGGCCTGTTCGTTTACTGGACGCGCCGCCGTTAAACCCAAGTCGTTTCATCCTGCCTCCCGATGCGCACCAAAATCACGCTCGTCCTGCTCTTTCTAAACGTGGTGGTCTTCGCGTTTATTTTCTACATCGAGCCGCATTTCATCACCGAAGACTCCCTCCGGCAGACCGGCAATCGTGTCCTCGGCCCCGAAGCCGCCAACATTGTTGCCCTCGAGATTTCCAGCCGGGCGTCGCCCGAACCGATCCGCTTCGAGCAAAGCGCCGATGCCTGGCTCTTCCGCAAGCCGGCCAACCTTGACGGCTGGCCCGCCAACCTCAACGCGGTCAGCCGCATTCTCACCCAACTTCAGACGCTCGAGCACGACACCAGTTTTCTCGTCACCGACCTCGCCAAAAACGGACAGACCCTCGCCGATTACGGCCTCGACCAGCCCCAGCTCACCATCACCTTCACTTCCGGAACCGACGGTGCACAAGCCGCCCAAACCTACACCCTTCGCGTCGGGGCCGAAACCCGCGTCGGCAACCGTCTCTATGTTTTGTCCCCCGACGGCAGGCGCATCCATGTCGTCGACCGCAGCCTGGCCGACAGCCTCACGCTGCCGCTCGACCAACTCCGCGACAACGCGCTTTTCACCATCCCCGTCTTCGAAGCCCGCGCCCTCCGCCTCGAAATCGCCGGGCCACCCGTGGGCATCCACCGCGACGGTGACCGCTGGTCATTCGAAAGCCCCATCCTCGCCCGCGCCAACAAATCCGCCACTGAACTCGCGCTTAAAGACCTCACCACTCTCCAGGCCCAATCATTCCTCGATGCCCGCGAGGCCGACGACCACACCGGCCTCGCCACGCCCGCCCTCCGCATCACCGTTGACGGCAACAACCGCCGCGAAACCCTCCTCCTCGGCAATCCGGTCACGCCCGCCACGGCCGGCCCCGCGCCAACCGAGACACTTTTCTATGCCAAGATGGACGACAAGCCCGCCATCTTCACCGTTTCATTTCCCAACGATCTTTTCAAAAACTTCAAAAACGCGCAGGAGGTTCTCCGGGAAAGGCATTTTGTCGATTTCGACCCCCATGATGTAACCGCCATCACCCTGCATGCGCCCAATGCACCCGAACTGACCCTCCAACGCCTCGAATCTCCCGCTGCCGCCACGGACAATGCCCACTGGCAAATCGTCCATCGCTCCCCCGGCGCCGGCCCGCAAACCCAGCCCGCCGACTTTGCCGTCATCCAACGCCTGCTCGAAAACCTTTCGCTGCTCTCCGCCAAGAAATTTGCCAGCGACGCACCGTCCGGTGGCGACCTGGAACGCTGGGGTTTCAACCGGCCCGAACGCGAAATCACCCTCGTGCTCGCCCGCCCCGGTGCGCAACCCGCAGCGCTCAACACTCCGCCTCCGGCCCTCACCCTGCAGCTCGGCCTCGCGGCGGATGCCTCGGTTTATGCCAAAATCTCCGGCGTCGATTCGGTTTACGCCGTCGATCCCTTCATTCTCGCCGCCACACCCATCGTTACCCACGCCTATCGCGATCGTTTGCTCCGCGCCCTCCCCGCCGGCGCAAAAATAACCGGCCTGAAGCTCACCCGCCTCGCCGACAAAACCGTCCTCTTCGAAAAATCCCTCGCGGCACCGGGCGACAATACCAGGCCGGCCAGCTGGGACGCCGTCCTCGCCGCCGAACCCGCAGATCGCCGTGCGGCGCTGCAAACCCTGCTGGCGGCACTTCGCACCCTGCGCGCAAAAGATTTCGTCCTCGATGAATTTCCCTCCACCGTGCCGGCCGGCGGCGAAAACCGCCCGTGGGGCTACCAGCTCGACACCGCCATCTCCCTCGCCGCCGCCAGTGGCGCGCCCGCCACCACGACCACCACCCCGCTCTGCTTTACCGAACGCATCAGCGGGGGCACGCAACTCGCTGGCTCGTCCGAGTTCGGAGCCGTCTTCGAGGTTGAGCAGCCGTTGCTTGACGCGCTCTTTACCCTCACGACTTCGCCGCCGCCAGCCACCATCCCGGCGGTGGAAACTCCGGTCGCCAAATCCCAAACGCCCCAATAGCCCGGCATCCGGTGTTTGCGATTTCCCCGTGAAAGCCGCCTCTCCGCTCTGGTCCACCTGCCGCTGGTGCGGCTCATGCACGTGCACTTTCGCCCGGTGGACGCTCTGGCTCCTGCTCAGCGTGCTGCTCGCCGTGCAGCTCTATGTTCTCGCTGCGCGCCAGTTCCCGGTGCCGGATTTTCTTCTGCGTGCGATCGAATCGCGGCTCGCCAGCTCGCAGCTCACCGTGCACTTCCGCCACGCCACCCTCGACCCCTCCGGCCGCCTGCTCGCCGAAGACGTCAGCCTCGAATCGCAGGCCTACGCCGAAACCCTCTTTACCGCACGCGGCCTTTATGTGCGCCTCGATCCATGGGCGTTGCTGGCCGGTAATTTTGACCTGCGTGAGATCTGCCTGGCCCGGGCGAACCTTTTTGTGCCCGCCATGCTTTCGCCCACCGGCCAGGCCGAGGCATTCGTGAGCGACTGTGATTGCACGGCCTATTTTAATCCGAGCCAGCACACCATCAAACTGGCGCAATTCAACTGCCGCATTGAGAACCTCATCGTCACCGCGCGGGGCGGGTGGCACCTGCCCGATGTCGCCAAACCCGGCCCCGCCGGCATGCTGCCGCTGGCCGAATTCATTGCGCAGAATTATCCTCACTTCAGCCGCGAGCTCGCCAGCTTCGATGAGGAACTGGCCTCGTTCGATGAGCCTCAACTCCAGCTCGAACTCACGCCTTCCGACGCCCGCAGCGCACTCGTCACGGCCGTATTCAACGCCCGCGCCTTTCACCGGGAAACCCCCTGGCCGATGCGCGCCAGCGAGCTGCGCGCCACCGTGAAAATGCCCCTGCTTGGCCGGGCCGCGCCCGCCTCGCTCGACCTCAGCGCCACCGAGTTTTTCCTGCCGACGCGCGCCAACGCCCGGGCCGTCCGCCTGCAGGTGCAGGGCATCGCCTGGCCGGGTGAGCTGCGTTTTACCCCACGCACCATCGATTTTTCTGCCGCAACCTTCGGCGGCTGGTCCGTCCAGGGCACCGATCTCCTCGCCCATTTGACGCCGGGCCCGCGGCCGGGCGTGAAAGCCGAAATCGCTGGAATCATCGCCGACACGCCGGTTTCGCTGCACGGCCGGGCCGACTGGAAAGCCCAAAACGCCCGCGTCAGTTTCGACCTCGCCCTCGGGCCCGCGCTGCTGGCCCAGGTCTCCGCGCGGATGCCCGGCCATCTGCCCGGCCTGCTCACCCTCACCTCGCCGGTCGCATTGCACGGCGACGCCGAATTTGCCGACGGCTGGCACCTGGCCGGCCTTTCAAGCCATTTCGAAGCGGAGCATCTCACGGTGAAAAGCGTGCCGGTTGATGCCGTGCGCGGCTGGGCCGATCTCCGCGGGCACGACCTGAACGTGACCGACGTCGTCCTGCACCAGCACGACAACTTCGCGCTCGGCAGCTACACGATGGACACCTCCACCCTCGATTATCGCTTCCTGCTCCACGGCCGGTTGCGGCCGCTCGAAATCGCCAACTGGTTCCACCCCCAATGGGCGGGATTTTGGCAGGACTTCAGCTTCCCCACCGTGCCGCCCGAAGGCGACGCCGATGCGCGGGGCACTTGGGGCCCGTCCGAGCGCTCGGATGTATTTGTTTTCGCCGATGCCGCCTCGCCGGTCGTGCACCGCGTGCCGTTCGACCGCGTGCGGGCCATCCTGCACATCGTGGATGGCAATTATTACGACGCCCGCGAGGTGCTCCTCGTGCGCGGCGCGCGAACGGCGCGCGGCCATTTCACGCGCTTGGTCGACCCGGTAAAAGACACCTGGTCGCGCATGGAGTTCGACGCGACGAGCAACCTCGACCTCGCTGAAAGCGCGCGGATTTTCGGGCAGGACGGCGAGGATTTTATCGCGCCATTTAAATTCGCCCAGCCGCCCACGGTGCATGCGACCGGTGTGCTCGACAGCCCCGCCGCGCCCGGCGGACGGCACCAGCTTGTGCAGCTCGTCGTCGCATCATCCGGCCTGTTCAGCCTCTACGATTTTCCACTCAACGACGTGTCGTTCGACGGCACTTTGCGCGACGACGACATCGATCTGCCGCGGATCAATGCCACTTTTTCGGAGGGCGCCCTCAATGGCCGCGCTTTCCTGACGGGTCCAGATGCGGCCCGTCGGATCCGTTTCGATTTCCACCTGTCCAACGCCAGCCTCGGCCGTTCCGTCACGACCGTGGATGATTTCCTGGCCAAGCAAAAAAATGAACCGTCCGACCCTCCGACAAAATTCATCCAGCACGCCACCGACATCCGCTTCGATCTCGCCGCCGTCGCCGATGGCCGCTACCATGATCCCTTCAGCTTCTCCGGCCGCGGCACGGTGTCGGTCACCGGCGCGGATCTCTACCAGATCCACCTCCTGGGCCGGCTCTCGCAAGTATTGAACTTTACCAAGCTGCATTTCACCGACGGGCAGGCCAACTTCACCATCGCGCAAAACAAAGTTTCCTTCCCGGAGGTGAAGGTAACTGGAGCCAACTCCGAAATCATGGCCAAGGGCGACTACTGGCTCGACCAGAAGACCCTCGATTTCAGCGCCAAGGTTTATCCATTCGGAGAAAGCAAATTCCTGCCCGGGGAACTGCTCGATAAGTTGCTCACGCCTGTCTCCATCCTGGCCGAAGGCAAACTCACCGGCACCCTCGACAATCCCAAATGGGTCTCCGCTTACGGCCCGACAAATTTTTTCAGCAAGCTTACCCAGTCAAAACCCGGCTCATCTGCTGAAAAAACTCCGCCCACGGAAACCCCGCCGGAAAATTTCTCGCCTTACCTGAACCCTTAGTATATTTATTTTCGCAATCACATGTCTTATGCAACCCCGGCCCAAGGGGATGCATAAGTATTTGGCCGGCAAAAAAATTTGTTTCCAGGGTGCTTCCCTTAATGGCTGCGCTGCCTCATCCGCCCCAAACGACTTGGCTTCGGCGTATTTCGTTCGCGCTGGCGGGCGCGCTTTGCCTGCTCGGTCTGCTGGCCTTGGCGATCAAGCTCGCCTGGCCGGATGCATTGGAGCCTGAGAGCTTGGCGTTGAAGGCAAACTTCGCGCTGGCCGTGGTTCTGCTGGGCGCGGTGCTTTTAATGCGCGAACTCCGCCCGGCAAAGATGGCGTGGCTGGCCCTGCTGCCCGCGGTCATCGGCGCACTGACCCTGGTTGAGCAGTTTTTCCATTTCAACCTGGGCCTCGATGAACTGCTGATGCGCGACTTCTCCACCGCCAGTTCCGCCGAGCCCGGGCGCATGCATTTCATGGCGGCGGCCTGCCTGCTGCTCGCCGGCCCGGTGCTTGCATGGCAAACTTTCGCGCAGCGCGCGCGCGCGCGCGTTCTCTGTGAGGCCTGTGCCGGCTCGGTGCTTGCCGCCGTCGGATTTTCCACGCTGACCGGCTATGCCACCGGCCTGTCCGTGATTTGCCATTGGGGCGCCACTGAACCCATGTCCGCCGCTACCGGCGCCGCCTTGCTGTTGCTCGGTTTCGCCATGCTCGGACTGGCTTGGCGGGAAAACGACACGCTCACGGCTGAACTGCCGTGGTGGTTGCCGCTGCCGGTGGGAATCGTCTCTGCCACGCTCACCCTTGTTTTGTGGACGGGTCTGCGCGAGAACGAACTCTTTTATCTCGGCACAAACACCCAGCAAGCCATTGATAATCTTGCCAGCGCCGTCACCCATGAGCTCGATCGCCAGACCGGCGCCTTCGAGCGCATCGCCAGCAAGTGGGGCCAGGCCGGTGACCAGGCCACCGCAGTGTGGGAAACCGACGCCACGACACAGCTCTCGCCGGATACATCGCCTGGTTGCGTTGCGATCGAGTGGGTCGATCCTTCGCTGCACACGCGCTGGGTTTACCCTGCGGCCGGCAACGAAGACGCCATTAATCTCAATCACGCCGCCGACCCGGTGCGGGCCGCCGCACTCGAGGCCGCCCGCCTGAACGCTGCGCTCGCCATCTCAGGCACCGTGCAGTCGCCCACGCGTGGGGCCGTTTTCGTGCTCTATGCGCCGGTTTACCACGGCGGCAAGCTCGCGGGCTTTATGGCGGGCGAGTTTGTTTACCAGGCTTTCTTCAACTCCATCGCACGCCGGCCCAACCTCAACCTCCCCGGGAATTATTATTGCTCCATCGAAATTGCCGGCCAGCACGTGTTCGACGTTAACTCCAGCCTCGTGCTGGCCGGTGACCCGCACTCACTCGACAAGATATTCAGCATCGCCGACCGGCGCATGCGCATCACCCTGACGCCCCTGCCGGAATTTCTGCGGCAAACCCGCCGCTACCTGCCGGAATTCGTCCTCATTGCTGGCCTGGGCATCAGCATCCTGCTCGGCCTCAGCGTCCACTTCGCGCGCAGCGCCCGCGCCGGCCAGCGCGCCACCGAGCTTTCCAACCAAAAACTCACCGCCGAAAACGAGGAGCGCCGGCGGGTCGAGGCCATGCTCAAGGTCAGCGACGAACGCCTCCGCCTCGCCCTCGACTCCACTCACATCGGCATTTTTGAATGGCAGATCTCGGACAACAAATTCTACTACAGTCCGAGCATCTGGGTCATGCTTGGTTACGACCCGGCCAGCCAGTGCCCCAACCCGGAAATCTGGGCGGATCTCATCCATCCCGAGGATTTTCCGGGTTGCAAGGAAGCCTGGGATCAGCAGCGCCGCGGTGAAACGCCCTTCATCGATCCGGAGTTTCGCGTGCGCGCCGCCGATGGTTCCTGGCGCTGGGTTTATGTGCGCTCGCGCGGCCTCACCCCCACCGGCGCGCCCGGCGCGCCCACGCGCGTCATCAGCACCATCCAGGACATCACCGCGCGCAAAGAAGCCGCGCTCGCCCTCCGCCAAAGCCAGGCGGACACGCACAAACTCTCCTTCGTCGCGGCCAAGACCGACAACCTTGTCCTCATCGGCTCGCCCGACGGCTCCATCGAGTGGGTCAATGAAAGCTTCACCCGCGTGATGGAATATTCCCTCGAGGAGGTCGCCGGCCGAAACCCCGCAGATTTCCTGGCCGGGCCCGAGACGAAACCGCGCACCATCTTCCATATTCGCACCGCCATGGCACGCGGCAAAGGCTCCTCCACCGAGATCATCAATTACTCAAAGTCCGGCAAAAAATATCACCTCTCTCTGGAGATCCAGCCCGTTTTCAACGATGCCGGACTGCTGGAAAACTACATCGCCATCGCCGCCGACATCACCGCCCGCGTCGAGACGGAGGCCAATCTTCGCCGCGCCAAGTCCGAGGCCGATGCCGCCTCCCGCGCCAAGTCCGAGTTCCTCGCCTCCATGTCGCACGAAATCCGCACCCCCATGAACGGCGTCATCGGCATGACCAGCCTCCTCATGGAAACGCCTCTCACCGCTGAGCAGCACGATTTCGTCCACACCATCCGCTCCAGCGGCGACGCCCTCCTTACCATTATCAATGACATCCTCGATTTTTCAAAAATCGAGTCGGGCAAGATGGACCTCGAGAACCGTCCCTTCGAACTGGCCACCACCATCGAGGATGCCCTCGATCTCTTCGCCACACAGGCGGGCGCCAAGAAACTCGACCTCGCCTATGTCATCGATCCGGCCGTGCCGGCGTGGATATCTGGCGACGTCACCCGCCTCCGCCAAGTCCTCGTCAACCTCGTCAACAACGCCGTTAAGTTCACCCCCTCCGGCGCCATCTCCGTCGAAGTCCGCATCCATCCCGATTTCCCGCCCGCTCGCCCCCTTGCCCGGCAATCCGGCGCACCCTTCCTCGCTTCGCTCCGGCTCGAATTCACGATTCGCGACACCGGCATCGGCATCCCGCCGGATCGGATCAACCGGCTCTTCCAACCGTTCAGCCAGGGGGATTCCTCCACCACGCGCAAATACGGCGGCACCGGCCTCGGCCTCGTCATCTGCCAGCGCCTCTGCGCGCTCATGGGCGGCGAAATCCATGTGCATAGTGTCAGTGGGCAAGGTTCCTCCTTCACCTTCAGCCTCCTGACCGAAGCCGTCCCCGCCGCCGCCGACGTCATCGCCCCCGCCTTGCCCGCCGCACTCAAAGCCGGCCATATCCTCCTCGTCGAGGACGACGATGTGACCCGGGCACGCTTGCAAAATTTCTTTGCCAAGTACGGCCTCACCTGCCTCGCCTGCGCCGACCTTGCCCAAGCCGAAGAGCAATTGGCAAAAGCCCAGCCCCTCTCCGCCGCGCTGATCGACGCCCAGCTCATTGAAACTCCCGCCGCCCAGGCTTTGCGCCATCAGCTCATTGCCTTCGATGTGCCGGCGATTCTCCTTCTCGCACCCGGCCAGTCCGCTCCGATCAAAGCCGAAGGGCCATCGCACGCCGCTCCAACCAGCACAACCAAAATCCGCATCCGGGCCAGTATCTCCAAACCCATCAAAACCGCCACGCTCGTGCGCGGCCTGCAACAACTCTTCTCCAATGTGGACGATCACGCGGCGAGCGCCGACGCGAGTCCTCTCGCCAGCGAAATCCCGCTTGAAATCCTTCTCGTCGAAGACAACACCGTCAACCAGAAGGTTGCCACCCGCCTCCTCGAACGCCTCGGTTATCGCGCCGACATCGCCGGCAACGGCCTCGAAGCCCTCGTCGCGCTCTCGGCCCGCAACTATGACCTCGTCTTGATGGACGTGCAGATGCCCGAGATGGATGGTTTTGAGGCCACACGCGCCATCCGCCACCGCCTGCCACCCGAACGCCAGCCCATCGTCATCGCCGTCACAGCCGATGCCCTCAAGGGCGACCGCAAACGCTGCCTCGATGCCGGCATGAACGACTACATTTCAAAACCCATCAAGCTGGCCGAAGTCCGCGCCGCCATCTGCCGCCAGTTTTCTTCGCCGACATCGTTAAAAAATGGTGGCGACATCTATATATCAGACTAGACGATGAAATGGCGCAATTGCGCCATTTCCCGCGCCCACGCCGCGTCCGAGGCAAGATTGCGCAGCTCGTACGGATCGTTCTCCAGATCGAAAAACAACCATGCCGTGTCAGCGGCCTGCCCTGAGCCTGCCTGCGGTGAGCCCGCCGAATGGGTCGAATGGGCATCGAGCACGAGCTTGCGGGTTTTCGTGCGCACACCGCGCCACTCACGGTCGCACTGCTGCGGCAAATGCACCACGCTCGGCATCGAGATGCGCGCAAAGGCATTCTTAATCTGAAATCTGAGATCTGAAATCTGAGATCCCAAACCCTCCACCTCCGCCAGCATCATCGCGGGCAAATCCACCAGCGACACCGCCCCGGCATTCGTCATTCTGCATTCGCCATTCGTCATTTGGCGAAGCCCCCGCACCAGCAACGGCACGCGCACACTTTCCTCATGCGGCCAGCCCTTGCGAAACAAACCATGCGCCCCGTGCATGTCGCCGTGCACCGAGGTAAAAACGACCAGTGTGTTTTCCCGCGGCGCGGGCGCGAGCAACCGCCCGATGGCGCGGTCGGTCGCCTCGATGTGTGCATAATAACCCGCCAGCTCGCGCCGCGCCTGCACTTCGATCCCGCCCCCGCGCGGCACATTCGCCGGCAATGAAATTTCCCGGATATCGCGCGCCATGACTCCCGACGCCTGCGCGCCATACGGCGGATGCGGCGGCTCCAAACTCACCACGCAGAACCATGGACGGCTTTCACCCCCTGCCTTCTGATTTCTGACTTCTGATCTCTGGCCTCCGGCTTCTTTGCCCATCCACTCCGCGGCTCGCGCACAAACGACATCCGACTGATAACCCTCGAATCGCTCCGGTTGTGCCAGCCGCGTCCCATGCAGCCACGGATCGTTGAGCAAGAACCCGCTTTCAAATCCCTCCCAAAATGCAAACCCGCCCCGCGCCTCTGGCGGCACAACGATCTTTGCGTGCGCCTCGCCCACCAGCGACGCCGCGGGATCTCGTTTCCACAAATGCCACTTGCCGAAAAACGCCGTCGCATAGCCGCGTTCGCCCAGCGTATGCGCAATGGTCCGCGCATCCGCCGGCAGCGGATCAAAGTAATCGCGCACGCCGTTCTCCGGCGACAGCACGCCGGTCAGCATCGCCGCGCGCGCGAACGGGCCGAACGGATGTGGCGTCACCGCCTGCGTGAAGTCCAGGCTCTCCGCCGCGAGTGCGTCGAGGCACGGCGTGCGCACGTTCGGGTCGCCAGCATAGCCGCAGGCCTGCGCCCGCCACTGCGTCGTCACGATCCAGAGAATGTTGGGGCCCGCCGCGCTCATGTCTCGAAGCATGACGCTTCCCCTCACCCCCGCTCAATCGCAAAGCATCCTCGCCATCGCCCACCAGCTTCGGAAAAACGGCGCAGGTCCCTGGGTGTTTGTAACGTATTATATTACAAACGTCGCCCCCGCGCGCGTACTTCGAACCCCAAAGCGAGCCAGAAAGTGACGGTCGACCCCGAGCAGAAACGAACACGCAAAGCACCAGAACGAGAAATCTACGCTGGGATGTTTGTAACGTATTATGTTACAAACCAACCCTGCTCACAGCATCAATTCGCGGCCTTGATGCCGGGCCGAGATCCAGCAAAGCAACAGCAGGGTGCGCTCGCCATCGAGGCAGGCGGTGCGCGCTTTGAGGCAGTCCTGCAGGCGCTGGCGCGGCAGACCGAGAATCCTCGCCAGCTTCGCCTTGCTCCCGCGCTTGCGCAACAGCAGCAAGGCCTGCTGCACCAGCTCGTTCCACAACGGCGTGTCGGGTCCTGGTCGCAACGCGTGCCCGCGGTGCCGGGGCCGTCGCGCCTGGATGGCACGGCGAGCAGCGTCGCGGGCCGCGCGCGCAGCCGCGTCAAATAGAGCTTCAGCCAAAATAAGCGGAAGCTCTAAACGTGGAGATCGAGGCCCAGAGATCATCGTTTTTTTGTAATATAATACGTTACAAACCGACTTGGTGTCGCCGGTCATTCTAGCAGGGATTTTCGGCCGCCGGGCTAGAAGTTTTCCGAAGGCAAGATTGTCTTCCAAACGGCCACTTCCAGGCCGGGATCGCTTCGGCAACCTATGTCTTAATCCGCGATCATCCGCGCAATCCACGGGAAAAATCGATCAGCGGTTATTGGCGGCCATCAGTGCTTCCATCGCTTGGATTCGCCTTGGGCTTGGGCCGGGGCGGCGCCCACTGTCGCAACCACAATTCGGCGAGGTTGCGTAAACTCGCCCGCTGCGATCCCTGGTGCGCCACCGCCTCGCGGAAGGACGGCACCACCTGGCCGCGCTCCTTAAAGTAGCGCCACAGTTCGCGCTCCAGCTCGGTGGCGGCCGCGTGTCCGTCCGCCGCACCGGCGGCCACCACCCGCACTTTTTCCTCCCAAAACCGCTTTTCCTCGGGCTGCGCACAAACGTAGTCGGAAAACATCTGCTCGTTGCGGTTGAGACTCATGGGCAGGCACGTTGTCGGCGGCCCCGCCCAAAAACAAACCCCAAACACGAAGTAATTGCATTTCCTGCCACATTCGCTAGCATCTGTCGCATTTAACCCCAAAATTATTACATGTGGCCAAAACTTAAGGATCAGCTCCCCGCAATCTTGGTGACCGCAGTGCTCGTGACTCTCGCTGCGTATTTCATTCACCAGCAAACCGTCTCCGAGATGGCCAAGAGCCAGCAGGACCAACTGGCCACGCTCAGGGACGAGATGAAGGCCGCAACGGATGAAAACAGCCAGCGCATCGAGGCCATCAACAGCCTGCTCAAGGACGCCATGGCCAAACGCCAGGCCGAAATGCTGATGACCGACGAGGAATTTGCGAAGGTCAACGCGGACAAAGTCAACCAGCTCGCCACCGCCATCGCGCAAAAAATCCAGCCCTACAACCCGCTGCCCAAGACACCCGAGGAAGCCGAGCGGCAGCAAAACGAACAAGTCGACAAAGTCTCCACGCGCCTCAGCGAAAAAATCCACCCCATCCTCGCCGACATGGCCGCCGACCAGCATCTCACGCGCGACTCCATCAACGCCTACAGCCAGAAAATCACCGACCAGGTCGGCGTCGTGCTCACCGGCGAGATGGCAAAAAACCAGGTGCTCAACAACAACGTCGTCGCCACGCAGGACGTCGCGCGCGATTCGCTCGGGCTCTCGCGCGAAGTCACCGCCCTCTATCTCAGTTCATTCAAGGACCAAGGCGTGCTCTCCCGCCTGCTCATGTTACCCGCCGATGTCATCAACGACACCGCCCATTTGAGCCTCGTCAACAGCAACGAACGCGAAAAAATCGAGCAGCAACTTGTCATCCGGATGAACGAGCTGCAGAAACGCCTCGACGAGCTGCAAGGCAAGCAGCCAAAGAACTAAGTTCTGACCGCATCAAAATCTTTCAAGCCACGCGCTACCCGCGCGTGGCTTTTTTGTTGCCAGGAAGCCCTGCCTCAAACCCGCAAAGTGCACGTTTTTGACAGAGAACCTCGCTCAAGCTGCATGTAATCCGGATTTTTCCCAATTTGTTAAAAAACTTTAGCCCACTTCCAGGCAACAAGTTAGCCATGTTATGGCTGCATTGGCACGATCTGAGTTAAAGGAGTTGGCATTCCGAGCAACCAACAACCTTCAACTGCCACTGCCATGTCCAATGCATTCCCAGTTCAGAAGATAAATACGCCGGAAGCCGCTCATGCTCCTTCCAGCTCGCAGCAGGAAGCCGCTTACGATGCCGGACTCGCCCAGCGTTTCAACGCCGGCGAGGAATCCGCCTTTGTCGAAATCATGCAACGCTACCGCGGCAAAATCTACGGTCTCACGCTCAGCATGCTTCGCAACGCTTCCGACGCCGAGGAAATCACGCAGGATACGTTCATCCGCGCCCACCGCGGCCTGGCCCGTTTCCGCGGCGATTCCTCGCTCTCCACCTGGCTCTATCGCATTGCGCTCAACCTCGCGCGCAACCGCTACTGGTATTTCTTCCGCCGCCGCCGCCAGGATTCCGTCTCGCTCGAGCGCAAGCTCAACGACGGCTCCGATGCGACCTTCGCCGACCTCATCGCCGCCGATACGCACGACCCGCTCCAGGAGGCCGCCACCACGGAATTCAGCGAGCTCATCGCCCGCTGCATGGAACGCCTCGACGCGAAACACCGCGAGATTCTCACCATGCGCAACGCCCTCAACCTCTCCTACGAGGACATTGCCCGCACCCTCGCCATCAACGTCGGCACCGTCAAAAGCCGCATCGCCCGTGCCCGCGAAAATCTCCGCACGCTCCTCAGCGAAACGTGCTCGGAATTCGCGCCCGACGCCGCGCCCGGCGATTACTTCATCCCGACACGCGCCGCTTACGGCCGGCCGGCCATCGCTTACGCCTAGGATGATTTTTCATCCGGCGTGAGTTTCGCGATGGCCGCGCGCAGGCACGAAGGACACATACAGTCGTGGCCGCCACCCGCCACCGGCCCGACCGGCGGCAAATCGTCGCACCAGCAATTTTCCCGGCCGTCCACCGGCCCGCACAAAAATTCCGCTCCGCAGCGCGAGCAGCATTTGGTGCAGGAAGTTTGGAAATGGTCGGAAGACATAGGGGTAGGGCCCGTTGCCCCAACGGGCCGAAAATCAACGGTCGGCTGAGGGCAGCCGACCCTGCCTCGAAGCTGCTCGAACGCATCGTCCGGGCCAGACCAGGCGACGAGGTCGGGGTGAAAAAGATGGGCCAGCAATTCCGTTCCGTCCACCAGCCGTGGGCCGGGGCGCGCAAAATAGGCGTTGGCATTCACCGCAAAAACGCGGCCGCTCCGGACGGCCGGCAGATCGGCCCAGCCGGGATGCGCGTACAACTGACTCACTTGCTCGACGGCCTTCCGCAGGCTGAAGCCGCACGGCATCACCACCAAAACTTCCGGTGCCCACCGGATCACGTCGGCCCAGGCGATGCGCACCGAATCCGTGCCGCGGCGTGAGAGCGCATCCGCCCCGCCAGCGAGCTCGACCATCTCGGAAATCCAATGCCCGCTGCAATACAGCGGATCGACCCACTCCAGGCAGAATACCCGCGGGCGCGTCGCCGCCCGGCGGGTCAGCGCCGAGATTTCATCCAGCCGCTCGCGGCCGGAGGCGATCAAGGCCTCGGCGGCATCGGTCCGGCCGGTGGCCCGGCCCAATTCGCGCAGGTTGTCGTTGACGCCTTCAAGCGATTTCGGCGTCAGCCATAGAATTTCCGGCGGCGGGGACATCGCCTTCAACACCTGGGAAACTTCATTGCCGGAAGGCGCGCACACCTGGCAGAGGTTTTGCGTCAGGATCAGCGTCGGGGCCAGCTCCCTCAGCCGCTGCTCGTCGATCTGGTAAAGGCTCGCGCCCGTGCGCAGCCGCGCACTGACGGCGACATCGATCTCGTGCAGGGTCATCTTTTCAAGCTCAAGCGCGGGACGCACGACCACCGGCTTCGCGCGCACTGACGGCGGATAGTCGCACTCGTGGGAAATGCCGGCCAGCCGGTCGCCCAAGCCCAGCGCGCAGACCATCTCCGTCGCGGCCGGCAAAAACGAGACGATGCGCAGTTCGCTCCTCATTCTTTTAAGTAACCGCGAATGGATCCTCCTTCGTCAAGACTACGGAGGACAGGCGCGAATAAACACGGGTGCTGCGATACTGAAGTTCAATCGCAGATCAGATTTTTAACCGCAGATGGACGCAGATGCACACGGGTCCATTTCCCCGCGGATCACGCGGATGATCGCGGATCTGATTTGGTCTATAGCCTTTTCGATTTGATTGGTCACATCGCCAGGCCTTCGGGCCCATCCTTTATTTTTCATTCCGAGACCCTGAGCAAACCGTTGCGCGGCTTTCGTAAAACACGCCAATGAACCGATTCGCGCGGCAGCGCGGGTAGAGCGCGTCAGGGACCTCCGGGCGCGCTCCACCTTGGAAGTCTGAATTTGAGCCTTAACTGGGATGAGTTCATTGGCAGCCATGCGAGAAATGACAATCTCGCCCGTCATGGGCCTATTTAAACCGAAAATGCTCTATTCCAGGCTTTACATGGACGATGTTTGCCGCCCGATAGCGCAGATTGACGCGGATAACTTGGTCCTCATCCGCGCCATCCGCGGGAAAGAAATTAAACCTCTGCAGCCGGCAGCAAATCACAAAAGCAAAATCCGCCTCTCGTGACCACTTCGCCTGTTTCAACCTTCAGCGGGTGTTGGAAGATCGGCCCGGCGAAGACAAAGGTGTGAAACTCGCCGTTTTCTCCGCACGGATCGACCTTAGGCGGAAATTCCGCCAGCAGCGAGGCGTCGAAAAAGCGCCCGGAAAATTTTGGGTCCAGCTGTTTCGGATCCACGCACACGAGGACGGCTTGAAAACCTGCCTGGATAAAATCGCGCGCCAGTTGCGCGGTATCCAGTCCCCAAACCGGGTAGATCGCCTTCATGCCGATTTCAACGAGCATGCGGTCGCGATATTTTCTGATCTCCTCGAGAAAAAGGTCGCCGAACACGACGGTCGTGATTCCCCGGCTTTTGTAATCGAGCAGGGCGGCGTGCATGGCCGCCTCGTATTCCGCATTGGTGGCCCCGGGCGGGATCGTGACCTTGCGGAGAGGCAGGCCGAGCGCCGCGGCCTGCTGGTCGAGCAAGGCGCAGCGCACGCCGTGCATGCTGATGCGGTCGTAGCCTGCGGTCACCGTGGTCAGCAACGCCACCACTTCGTAGCGACCGGAGGCCATGATTTCGCGCAAGGCCAGCGAGCTGTCCTTGCCCCCACTCCAACAGACCAGCACCGGTTCTTTCATGATTGTTTTGGTTTTCCGACTGAGGCTAGTTTTTACCGCGGATAGCGCGGATGAACACGGATGGGACGCAGTTTATCCGTGCCATCAGTGTAATCCACGGCAAAAACTAATCAGTGCCCATGAGTGTTCATCAGTGGTTAAACTGCCGAGTCTCCTCATTCGCGTCTATTCGTGTCCATTCGCGGTTAGAATTTCAACTCCGCGCCGGCAAACGCCCCGAAGCCCAGCGCGGGGTAGCCGTTCACTTCCTCATATTTTTTATCGAGCGCGTTTTCAACCCGTACTTTCAACGCGAGCGATTTTGTCGCCTGCCATGCCGCGTAAACGCGCACCAGCGTATAATCCGGGTCTTCGACCGTCGCAAACGTCTGCGCATCGATGTCCTGGCGGTGGTCCACAAATTTCAAGCCCACGCCGGCGCTCACACCATCGCCAAAATCGTGCCACACGTCCGCACTCCCCGAGTTTCGCGGACGGCGCAACAGACGGGTCTGAGTCGTGAGATCGGTCGCCTCAAGATAGGTGTAGGCCAGTTGTGCCTCGACCGCGTTGGGCAATGCGACCTTGGCCGAAAGTTCGATGCCGCGCGTGCGCGCCTGGTCGACGTTGGCCTCGGTGCCGGGAAAGACAACGAAGTTGCCCACGATCAGATCGTGAAAATCCGTCCGGAAATACGTCGCGCTCAGCGTGCCGCGATTTTCCGGCAGGTAATAATCCACGCCTGCGTCCCAGCCGCGCGCGCGCTCCGGCCGCAAATTCGGGTTGCCGACAAAGAACGAACTCTTCGCATAGAGGTCGAGAAAGCTCGGCGAACGAAAGCCGGTGCCGTAGCTTGCGCGCAGCTTGAGCGTCTTCGGCACCACCAGCCACGCCGCGGTCGCACGGCCCGTCGTCGCATTGCCAAAGGTGTCGAAATGGTCGTGCCGCAGCCCGCCGGTCAGAAATACATTTTTAACCGGCGACCACTCGTCCTCGGCAAAGACCGCGAAAAGTTTCTGCCGCTGGTTGATCAGGCCGAACCCGGTGTTGCGCGTGGTGTTCTCCTCCGCGGTCAAACCCGCGGTCAGGCGGTTCGATGCCGGCAGCACGACCGTGTTCTGCCAGTCGAGCACGGCCCGGCGGTTGGTCAGGATGGTGGTCTGCGACGGACCGAAAAATGGCGGATTGGGCGCCGGCTGCACTGAGACAAGACGCCGATCCTGCCCGCCAAGCGTAATCCGGCTTGAGAAATACTCGCATGGTCTCGCCTCGGCAAACACCGTGCCGAGCCAATTGTTCTCGCGCTCGAAATTGTTGGGGTCGTTGGTGAAACGGTCGCCCGGATCGCCAAAAACGCTGTTGAAACCGCGCAGCGTTCCACCCACGGACACCGTGTTCGTCAGCGTGCGGTCGAGCCGCAGCACGACGTTGCCGCTGTTGAAGGTATTATTCGCGCGCGCGTTGTGCGTATGTCCACCGGCGGCTGAAACGTTGTAGGCCCACGGCCCCTGCGCGCCTTGCACGCTGGCCGAGCCATCCACCGTGCCGAACGAGCCGGCCTCGGCCGAAACCTGCCCCGTCGGCGCGCCCGAGCCCTTTTGCGCGCGCAACGACACGACGCCGCCGATCGCCTCGCCGCCGTAGAGCGTGCTTTGCGGGCCGTGCGCAATTTCCAGGCTGTCGCCCGCGCCCATCATTGCACCGCCCAAAAACACACTGTAGTCCGTGTTCGGATCGCTGAAGCGGATGCCATCGACCAGAAACAAGGTCTGGTCCGAATTGGCGCCGCGCAGGAAAATCGACGTGATCCCGCCGGACTGGCCGCTGGCGGAAGTTGGCGCACCCGGCACGCCGCCAAGCGCATCCTTTAATGAGCTGATTTGACGGCGCGCGAGGTCGGCGGCGGAAACCTGGTCGACCACCGTGCCAAGGGTTTGCGGCGCGGCCGGCGTGCGCGTGGCCGAGACGATAAACGGCCCAAGCTGCTGCGGCGTCGTGTCCGACGAATCGTCGGCGCGAATTTGGATGAGGGCCAGCGCGGCGAACGCGCAGGCCAGGAGGCTCCGGCGCGCGGCGCGCGCCAGGATGGAATTATTTTTCATGGATGTCTGCTGGGATTGCGGCAAGAGCAGACGCCCCGCCCAAGATGGGAAGGACAACCACCCTCACGCTTCATTTTGCGATGAAGATTTCGCGAACGCCGCGCGCAAAAAATCCGCGGCGGAACGCGTGAGCCTTTCGGGACCAGATGTTCGGACTCCGCATTTGCGCGCTTCGCGCGCAAATCCCAAAATTCCAAAGATCCAAACTCCAAAAAACAGCGGCGGCCCTCTGGGCCGCGGCAGGTTTTGGGATTTCGCTATTGGCGTTTGGGATTTCGCGTTCAGCGCTCCTCACTCCTCGCCTTCACCGGCGCTCGCGCGCCGATTGGCTTTGCCCGCGCGGCCTGTCCGCACGGTGGGAGTTTGTGATGCGTAACCGCAGCGCAACTGTGGCCGGTTTTCACGGCCTTCCCTGGTTTCCAAAAGTTTCAAAAGAACGTCAGAAGCTAGTTTTAAAGGCAAAACAGCTTCCAGGCAGGCTCGGTGCTGGCAGGTGCCAGAACCGAACTCAAGAAAATTTCATATCAACGCATTGAGATATGACGATATGTCGCTTGCCAAGCTCGACGCCCTGTCTTTGTTTGGAGAATGATTTTGGCCATGACACAGCTTGCCTCGCACATTGTAGGTCGGGGTTTATCCCCGACATCCGTCTTTGCTAAAGCCATGGTGAAAAAGTGTCGGGCATAAAGCCCGACCTACGATTTCAATGAACTGATTCACAACCGAATTTCCCGCATGAGCGCTGTCACCCGTCCCACCTCCAGCCCGACCTCGTCCGCCGAAGCCTCGGCGAAGGCGGACGCACTGCGCGCCCTTTTCGGGCAGCGCATCGCCCTCCTCGATGGCGCGATGGGCACGATGATCCAGCAGCACCCGCTCACGGAGGCCGACTTCCGCGGCGAGCGCTTCAAAAGCCACCCGCACGACTTGAAGGGCAACAACGACCTGCTCTCGCTCACCCGCCCCGACATCATCGAGGGCATCCACAGCCAGTATTTCGCCGCGGGCGCCGACCTCGTCGAGACCAACACCTTCAACTCCACTTCGATTTCACAGGCCGATTACAAGACCGAGTTCCTCGTGCCCGAGCTCAACGCCGCCGCGGTGGCCGCCGCGCGCCGCGCCGCGCAGAAAGCCGAGGCCGCCACGCCTGGCCGGCGTTGCTTCGTGGCCGGCGCCATCGGCCCGCTCAACCGCACGCTCTCGATGTCGCCCGACGTGAACCGCCCCGATTATCGCGCGGTCACCTGGGACCAGGTCGTCGCCTCTTACACCGAACAAGCCCGCGCCCTCATCCAGGGCGGCGTGGACGCGCTGCTGGTCGAGACGATCTTCGACACGCTCAATTCCAAGGCGGCCGTTTTCGCCCTCGAAACGCTCTTCGATGAACTGGGCTTCCGCCTGCCCGTGATGATTTCCGTCACCATCACCGACGCCTCGGGCCGCACACTCTCTGGCCAGACCATCGGTGCATTCTACAATTCCGTCCGCCACGCCAAGCCATTTTCCGTCGGCATCAACTGCGCCCTCGGCGGCCGCCAGATGCGCCCGTACATCGAGGAACTCGCTCGCATCGCCGAGTGCTACGTCACCTGCTATCCGAACGCCGGCCTGCCGAACGCATTCGGCGGCTATGACGAGTCGCCCGCCGACATGGCCAGCGTGCTCGGCGAGTTCGCCGCCGCCAGTTTCGTCAACATGGTCGGCGGCTGCTGCGGCTCCACGCCCGCACACATCGCCGCCATCGCGGCGGCCGTTCGCGGCAAAACCACGCGCCAACCCGTGGCGCACACGCCCGAGATGCGCCTCAGCGGCCTCGAACCCCTCACCGTCGCGTGACGCTCCCACGGAGTCAGGAGCCAGAAGCCAGGAGTCAGAATAATTTTAGCGCACGACATTGCCGCACCACACTTTTCCCTCCTTCATTCTGTCTCCTGACTCCCCTCTTCCGTATCCAGTATCCTGACTCCTTTCAGTGCCCAACACCGCCTCCCAGTTCCTGATCATCGGCGAGCGCACCAACATCACTGGTTCGCCGAAGTTCGCCAAGGCCCTCAAGGCCGGCGACTGGGACGCGTGCCTGGCCATCGCCCACCAGCAGGTCGAGAACGGCGCCAACGTCATCGACATCAACGTCGATGAGGCGCTGATCGAGGGCGAGACGACGATGACGAAGTTCCTCAACCTCATCGCCGCCGAGCCGGACATCTCACGCGTGCCGGTGATGATCGACAGCTCGAAGTGGACCGTGCTCGAGGCCGGCCTGAAATGCATCCAGGGCAAAGGCATCGTCAATTCCATCTCGCTGAAGGACGGCGAGACCGAGTTTCTCCGCCGCGCCAAGCTGGTCCTGCGCTACGGCGCCGCCGCCGTCGTCATGGCGTTCGATGAGCAGGGCCAGGCCGCCACGCGCGACGAAAAAGTCCGCATCTGCACGCGCGCCTACCAGCTGCTCACTGAAAAAATCGGCTTCCCGCCCGAGGACATCATCTTCGACCCGAACATCCTCACCGTCGCCACCGGCATCGAGGAGCACAACAACTACGCCGTCGATTTCTTCGAGGCCGCGAAGATCATCAAGGACACGCTCCCGCACGTGAAGATTTCCGGCGGCGTGTCCAACGTCTCCTTTTCCTTCCGCGGCAACAACCCCGTGCGCGAGGCCATGCACGCCGCCTTCCTCTACCATGCCATCCGCGCCGGCATGGACATGGGCATCGTCAACGCCGGCATGCTCGGCGTTTACGAGGAAATCCCCAAAGACCTGCTCGAACGCATCGAGGACGTGCTCCTCAACCGCCGCCCCGATTCGACTGAACGCCTCGTCACCTTCGCGGACGAACTCAAAGCCAAGGAAACCGCGGCCAAAGCCGCCGCCGACCCATCTCTCGCCTTTAGCCCCGTGCCTGACGCCTCCAATGCGTGGCGAAATCTTCCCGTCGAGGAAAGGTTGAGCCATGCATTGGTGAAAGGCATCGATATGTACGTCGAGGCGGACACCGAGGAGTGCCGACAGAAATATCCGCGCCCGCTCGACATCATCGAGGGCCCGCTGATGGCCGGCATGCGCGTCGTCGGCGATCTCTTCGGCGCAGGCAAAATGTTTCTCCCGCAGGTCGTGAAGTCCGCGCGCGTGATGAAAAAATCCGTCGCCTACCTCACGCCGTTCATGGAAGAGGAAAAAAAGAAACTCGTGGCCGCCGGTGGCGTGTCGCGCGCACAGGGCAAGTTTCTCATCGCGACGGTTAAGGGCGACGTCCACGACATCGGCAAAAACATCGTCGGCGTCGTCCTCGCCTGCAACAATTACGAGGTCACCGACCTCGGCGTCATGGTCGCGTGCGACAAGATCCTGGCCGAGGCGAAACGCATCGGCGCCGACGTCATCGGCCTCTCCGGGCTCATCACCCCGTCGCTCGACGAGATGGTGCACGTCGCGAAGGAAATGAAACGCGAAGGCTTCACCGTGCCACTGCTGATCGGCGGCGCCACGACCAGCCCCGCGCACACCTCCGTGAAAATCGCTCCCGAGTATCCGCATGGAGTCGTTCACGTGCTCGACGCCTCCCGCGTCGTCAACGTCGTCAGCGCGCTGCTGAGCGATGAACAAAAACCCGCCTTCATGGCCGACGTCGTTGCGAAACAGGAAAAGCAGCGCGAAGACTTTGCCGCACGCCGCAACAAGCGCCCCCTCCTCTCGCTCGCGACCTCCCGCGACCGCCGCCAGAAGTTCGACTGGGCCACCGTCGACATCCCCCGCCCCGACTTCCTCGGCACCCGCGTCTTCTCTACCGCTGATCCCGCTTTCAACTCTCAACTTTCAACCTTCAACTCGGACAATCTCCTCACCCTTGAGGAGATTGCCCGCTACATCGACTGGGGCCCCTTCTTCAGCGCGTGGGAGCTGCACGGGCGCTACCCGGATATTTTGAAAGACCCGGTCGTCGGCCCCGAAGCCGTGAAGCTTTTGGCCGACGCACAAAAGCTCCTGGCCCAAATCATCGCGGAAAAACGTTTCACCGCAAAGGCGATCATCGGCTTCTGGCCCTGCAATGCCGTGGGCGACGACATCGAGGTGTATTCCGACGAAAAGCGCAGTTCGGTCATCACGACCTTCCACATGCTGCGCCAGCAGCTCGAGAAGCCGGCGGATCAGTTCAATCACGCGCTATCCGACTACATCGCGCCAAAAGATTCCGGCCGGATCGATTACATGGGCGGATTTGCCGTCACCGCAGGACACGGCGTGGAAGAGTTCGCCGCCGAGTTTCGCGCACAGCAGGACGATTACTCGGCAATCATGGCGCAGGCGCTCGGCGACCGGCTGGCCGAGGCCATGGCGGAAAAGTTCCACAAGATCGCGCGCGAAGCCTGCGGATTCGGCCAGACAGAAAACCTCACGATGGAGGAACTCATCCGGGAAAAATACCGCGGCATCCGCCCCGCGCCCGGCTATCCGGCGTGTCCAGACCACACCGAAAAGCCGATCTTGTTCAAACTCCTCGACGCCGAGAAAGCGACCGGCATCACGCTGACCGAATCCTGCGCAATGTCACCGGCGAGCAGCGTCAGCGGCTGGTATTTCAACCATCCCGATTCAAAGTATTTTGGGGTGGGAAAACTGGGGAAAGATCAAGTCACCGAGTATGCCGCCCGAAAAGGCATGACCCTCGCAGAGACTGAAAAGTGGTTGGGGCCGTATTTGGATTACGATACTGCGTGAGCAGGCCCGCTTTGAAGCTGCTGGCAGTGAGTCTGTCAACCCGTCGGAGGACTGGGATCCTATTTGGATACGATCCGAGTTGTCCCGATGTAAAACGATCCCGTCCTCCTAAGCCCTGAATTCGCTGGAGAGGCAACGGAACATCATCGTTTAGGCACATGGCTAATTGCGTTGGTATTATGCTCGTTCCGATAGGTTGCCCCATTCTTTGTCCACCAATCTATTAACACGTCAGTCGCCAGAGGCTTAATTTTTTGTTTGGATTCCGAGGTAAAGTATCGCCCGGCCTGCTCGACTAATTGAAGATTTGGATCGGTCTTCATAAGTTCGACAAGAAAATCCATTTTGTCTGCGACAGGAATATCCTTTCTATCTTGCCAGATATACTGAAGTAACGACATTCGATCGTAGACGCCGTCAATCAGCACTAACACGCGCTTAAATTGATCGAAAGGAATCTTGGTGGGATCTATACCTGGTTTCCAGTTTGGTTTCTGATAATCTTGAGGAAATAGCGAGTTGTGATTATCCATTATCATTTGGGCGGCTGCCGCCGCTTCATCGTGATATTTAAATGATGGGTCTTGGCTCCATCGACCAAGTGTATCATAGGCATTATGGTCGTTAATGAGTCCGCGCAATATTGTCATCATGAATTGCGACTGAAAGTTTAAATCGCCTTGTGTTATTTTGGCGGAAGCAAGTGCTTCATTTATTGTTTCAAGCCGGCTTTCCGCTTCACTGATTTTCGGTTTAAGGCGAGTGTCGATCGCTGCCGTTATCTCCTGATCGGCCACCTCACTAACACGCTTGGCTGCGGTCTGGTGGATCAATTCAGTGATGTTCGCCGTCCTAAAGTCATCTTCGACCCGTTTAGCGACCGATTTGGCAAGTTCGTCTCCTTGCGATCGTAACTGTGATCGCATGTCGACCAAGCTGTTGTTTAGCGTTTGGGTTAGTTCATTCCGTATGCGAGCTGAAACGTCAGCTGACTGCTGAAGCATTTCTTGTTCGTGCTGTTTGCCTTGATCCCGGATTTCGTCTCGGAAGTCTTTTATCGAGTTATATGAGAAGTACAGTCCCACAATAACTACAAGAGCGACCGCTGATAGCAGCCATTTATACGCACCGTGGACCCGCTCAACCTCTTTGTGCGCTAGTTCCACAATTTTTTCATACTTTTCGTCGAATGTCTGCCTTCGCTCGACCGAGTTGTCGTGGTGAGAATGGTCCATATGATGTAATAGGGCTATCGGTACATTGCGGACAATAGTTGCGAACAGTCGATCATGTACTTTAGGTCTGCCGTTCAGAAACCTAATCCGTGGTAAAAACCCGAATTCACCTTTGGGCGTTCGGTCACCCGCTCCCTCCCCGCTCGCCTTTGCCCGCTGTCCAACTACGGTTTCCCCGCATGAGCGCAGCCAAATCCGAGGCCGTTGAGATGATCAAGCCTCTCCCCGACGATGCCACCGACGAGGACATCCAGCACCACCTCTATGTGCTGGAGAAGATCAAGCGCGGCGATCAGCGCCTGGTCGCCGAGGGCGGCCTTTCGCAGGACGAGATGGAACGCGACCTGGCCAAATGGATTTTGTCGTAAGCCCGATGTAGCCGGCCTCGTTGAGGCCGGGCCGGGGTCACCGACCCCGGCTACAAACCGGCGATCCGTCCCTACCCTCGGCCTTCGCGTTCTTTGCGATCGGCGTGTGAAACCATTTATCCGTGTTCATCTGCTGTTTCTTAGCTCCGCAATGGAGCAAAGGAGGGTTAGGGTGTGTCTTCAAATTGGCATGGCCCGTCGCTGAGGGCGCAGCCGGTGTGGGGCCAGGCGGGCGCGAAGGATTGGGCTGAAGCCCTGACCTTCGCGGCCAACGCCGCCCGGCACCGGCTCTCGCCCCAGCCCAGAGGGTGAAGTTCAAAAT
>Ga0210387_10000119_pt1 | contig 55767 bp, 36 predicted proteins | sample IncBWC7OmetaG_FD_160108 | JGI IMG/M metagenome (GOLD analysis project Ga0210387, IMG submission 160108) | Forest soil microbial communities from Barre Woods Harvard Forest LTER site, Petersham, Massachusetts, United States - Inc-BW-C-7-O ... | reverse complement strand
TGGTAGAGCAGAGGACTGAAAATCCTTGTGTCCCCGGTTCGATTCCGGGTCTTGCCACCATCTTCAGAAAAAGCGCAAGGCCCTGTCGCCCCGCAAGAAAGCCCCGCCACGAGCGGGGCTCCAGCCCCCGCCCAATCGTCCACTGCATACTTAAACTATGCGACGGACGCCTACCCTAAAAAGGACAAGGCACTACCCGAAAAAGGGCAGGAGGGCTCCATTGAGCCGGCTTTTGCCTCGTCGCACAAACGACGTGTGCCGCTGCGTTCCAAGTCCGTGACCATCCGGCCTGTCGTCAACCCGACAGGCACGGTGAGCTATCGCGTGCTCGGGACGATCCGCCCCAAGACGCCGCAACGGAAGCAATTTTTCCTTAACATGGAGGATGCCGTCGCGACGCAGGCCGCATGGGAATCGGAACGCGTGCTCAACGGCGCGGCCCTGCGGCCCAAGATCACGCGGCTCACGCTGGCAGAGCTGGCCCAGGCCGAGGCGGCATCGGAAATGCTGAAAGGCACCGGGCTGACGCTCCTTGAGGCCGTGCGACAGGTTTTTCGGCATGCGCTGCACACGACGCCAAAGGCCATCTCGAAACCGCTGGGCGAGGCCCATCACGAGTTTGTGGAAGAACGGCGGCCTTTCGTTGGCACCGGCCATCTTGAAAACCTGCGGCTCGCCGGCGTGCGATTCATCGACTTTGTGGGCGCGGATATTCCGCTGCACGAGGTCACCACCAAGCAGGTCATGGATTGGCTAAAATCCAAGGGCCAAATCAAAAAGAGGACTTGGAACACCTATCGGAACGACCTTTTCACCTTTTTCGAGTGGTGCACCGTTAAACCGCGCCGGTGGCTGGCCGACAATCCGGTCAAGGGAGTGCCGCAATATGAGATTCTGGCCACCCTGCCCGAACGGTTGGAAATCGACGGGGCCCGGGCGCTCATGGCTTATATTGAGACAGCGCACCCGGATTGGTGCCTCTTCTTCGCGCTCTGCCTGTTTGCCGGCATCCGGCCCGACATGGCCAACGGCGAGATCAAAAAGCTCGCCGCTGCCGTCGGGCGTGACGGCGCAGGGAAATATTTCTGCAATGGCGTCGTTCACATCGCTGCCGATATCGCCAAGGACAAGCGTTCGCGCCAAACGCTCCTACCGTCGAACCTCGTCCAATGGATCGAGCGGTATCCGGCCACGCCGGCGGCGATTTGCCCCGGCGACTGGCCGACCTACGCGGCGATCCGCGAAAAATTCAAAATCCCCCATGACGGCCTCCGGCACACGGCCATATCGGCTTTCGTCTCGTGCCATGGCAGCTTCGCCGATGCCGCGATGCAGTTCGGCAATTCGGAATCCATGATCCGCACCCACTACTTCAACCGCATGACTAAAGTCGAAGCCGAGGCGTTTTACGCCATTGTTCCAGAAGCGTGCCGAAACAAAATGAGAAGCTTGCAATGAATCCACGCTGCTGGCGGATTCTTTCTTATGGCCAATGAACTTCAGAGCCTTTCTGAGCTTTTCAACAAACGCTTCTTCCGTATCCCCGATTATCAGCGTGGCTATTCTTGGGGCACCCGCCAGCTGACGGATTTCTGGGCCGACCTGGAGCGCGCCGGGAACAACCGTACTCATTATTGTAGCCAGCTCACTCTAGAACGTGCCCCAGATAAAGACTGGGAATCGTGGCCGCTCGACGCGGGTTTTATACGGGCCGCAAGTTTCAAACCATATTTTGTAGTGGATGGCCAACAACGGCTCACGACATCAATCATTCTGATAAACGCTCTATTGGAGGGTCTATCTGAAGACCAATTTTTTGCAGGCGAGTCTGTCGCAGAGCACAGAGCAAAATTCCTCGTAAAGCCCAGTGCTTCGCTTCGGCACTGCCTATTTGGTTATGCGAACGACAACCCGAGCCACGAATTTTTTAGAACTCAAGTCCTTGGCGTGCCATCGAATGAATATTCAGGAGTCCGCACACTTTATACCGCAAATTTAGCTCAGGCGCTCGATTTCTTTCGCGGCAAAGTTGTATCTGCGACACTAACCGATCGAGAGCGCTGGTTTGCTACCCTGACCCATCGGTTCCTGTTCAACCTCTACGAACTTTCCAGCGACATTGATGTTTTCGTGGCATTTGAAACAATGAACAATCGCGGCAAGCCTCTCACTCGGCTTGAATTGCTAAAGAACCGTCTGATTTATCTCTCCACCCTCGCAATGGGTGACACTGAGGCCGAACGGGATTCTGTCCGCCGCAACGTCAATACCGTTTGGAAAACTATATATGAAGAACTAGGAAGAGAAACCACCGGCAGCCTGGATGATGATGATTTTCTCCGCGCCCACTGGATTGTCTATTTTCAAGACTCAGGTGACGCCGATCCCCTAACCCAGTTTCTCCTCAACAAACATTTCACGGTTGAACGCCTTGATAAACGTGAGCTCACGCTCCGGCACATACAAGACTACATCGATAGCCTACAAGTCGCCGCACGTTGTTGGCACGCATTGCACTTTCCCGACAAGCATCCAGAACTAGGTGACGCCGTCATCGCTTCCCTTCACCGATTGCAGCGACTCGGCTACGGCATTTTTCGCCCTCTGTTTTTGGCAACGCTCGCCCAAGTTGAAACTTCCGACGTGCGCCGCGATATTTTATCCCAAGCCGAGCGTTTTCAAATTCTTGCTCGCAGCTTGGCTGGCACGAAATCCAATGCCGGAGAGAATGAATCGCAACGTATTGCTCGTGAGCTTTTCACCGGGAAAATTGACGGTGCCGCTGCTGCTGAGTTTCTGCGTGAGCGTGTCGAACGCCACTTCACTGTCGCTAAATTCCAAGTTCAGATCGATGAACTCTTCGATAAAGGAGGATCTGGCTATTATCAGCTCAGCGGACTTCATTATGTCCTTTTCGAATACGAAGATAACCTTCGTAAAGAGGCCAAGGCTACCGCAGCTAAGATTAAATGGGGCGAATTTCGTGGTTCGCAGTCCACGATTGAGCATATATTTCCGCAGACGCCAAAAGCGTCAGACTGGCCAGCGTTTTTCTCGGGAATCACTGAAGAACAACGTCATTTCCTCCGGCACTCGTTCGGCAATCTGGTGGCCCTTTCACGCTCCAAGAATGCCAGCCTCTCGAATGGCTCATTCGCAGAAAAGAAAAGCGGCACCGAAAAAAGTCCCGGCTTCAACGAAGGCTCTTTTAGTGAAAATCGCATTGCCCTCTCAGACAATTGGACGCCCTTTGAAATTCGCGACCGTGGCTTGGAGCTATTGCGGTTTATTGAACAGCGTTGGCAAGTATTGCTCGGCGACGAGCCCACCAAGCTAAAGCTCTTAAGGTTGGATTGGTTGCCCGCCGTTAATGGCTCCTAAACCTCAATTCTTTGGTGGATGGTTTCCTCCTGCCGCCGGTGCTCCTCTTCGACCATCCCGATCCAGACGGCCAGCCGCTGTTCTTCGTCCATCCACGTCAGGTGCTGTGTCATAATTCTCTGGGCGTAATTGAGCCTGTGCCGGTAAACGAACTCCGTCGCGAGTTCGCGGCCCGGATCGGGCAGCGCCAGCCGGTCGAGGATCGCCTCGCGATGCGTAACATAAATCCGATGTGCCCCGCGATAACGTGTGTTGCCGACGTAGAATTGCCTCTACCGATGGAAATTGCCTCGTCGATTTTTCCTACTTTATGTGGGGAAAAACATTCGTGCCGAAACGACTGCTTTTCAGCAACCCCTACATACCACACAACATTTCTAACCGAAATCACATAGCACCCGCAGGCCCCTGGCAGTCCTGGACAAAAACCATCAAGTTCGTCCCAGAAATCTGCCCTCTCGCCCGCATCACGTGTAAACAATCCATGATTCTGTCTAGGCAAAGCAAATGGCGGGAAAACTTCGTATTTCATCGTTCTAGCCGGACTTGTAGGAGCTCTTTTGACAACTTCTCGTCAGGAATGCAAATCCCTGATTTCTCCGAGTTACTTAGCCCGCCAAACGGTCAGCGGTGCTCGCGGTTAAATGTGGATTCGAATTCTCCGACCGTCTGCAGAATTTCGTCGAACGAGGGTGGCGGCCTGAAAAACATCGCGGCTTGCATTGCTTCGTAGTCTTGCTCCCAGGCCCGGCGACGGTCGGCAGAGGGCAAAATGCGGAGCGAGCCGGGCCGGAGCGAATCTTGAGCCTCCTTTTTCTTGCGGAAAAAGATGGCGCGGTGTTGAGCCACGCTCTCAAACAGGCCGGGAGTGGCCAAGGCTTTTTCTGCGATGCCCGCGCGAATTAAACTCCAAACATCGTAATAATGGCGGGCCATCCGTGGTCGTGGCTCTGGTTTGGTGCTAAATCCTTCCTCGTGGAGAAGCATGGCCTTCTCCCAAAACGTGCGTTCGGGAGCGACGGCCCTCACCGTGAACTTGGCCCGGGCGAATTCGCCGGGCAGAGCCTCCGCCAGATATGATTGAATTTCGGGACTGGCGTGGGGTTCGGTGTCTGACCGCGCACCAAATTCGAGTTTTACGCCGGGACTCAAGTAAGAGCCTCGTGAAAACGCGCTCGGGTAAACGAAAAGGAGACTCTGTCCATCGGGATCGGAGGGATCGGTTTCCAGTTTCCAGACGACTTCCTTTGGCAACCGGGACCGGAGTTGTGCCGTCAACTCAGAAGCTAGGGTGCTCTGGACGTAGGTCCGGCAGGCATCTTTCAGCTCCTCAAGGCGCGCATCACGCTGCTTGTTGCTCGGGGCGGTCTCGGGCGCTTTGTCACCGCCAAATCCGAGGAAATCGCGACCGATCACAATATCCAGGTCCTCAGAAAAGCGACTGATCAGTTTCCAGCACTTTGAAAGCGAAGTTCCGCCCTTGAAAGTGAGATGCGGTCCCGTTTGCGGCAGAGCAAAAACGTCGCGCAAGAGCCAACAAACCCAGAAATCTTTTTCGATGCTGAGCGCGTCCAAGCCCAATTCAGCGGCGGCGGCTTCGCAGTAGCCGCGCTTTTCGTCGTCCGCTAATGAAAACCATGCGTCCATGATTAAGCCGCCGCCGGTTGTGCGACCTGCCGCATGATGTCTGCGACCCAGGCCGGCGCAAAACGAAGGTCTTGCATAAGCTGTTTTTTATCCCGGTCGCTCAGCCGCCGCCGCAGCGTCGCCACGGTGTTTTGGTCAACATGGCTCCGCCCGAGCCAGCGCAGCGCCTGGACAACTGTGCCGCTGATGCGGTTAGCCACCGCCATCTGTCGAGCCGAGGCATGTTTGAAAAGAATTTGGTTTTTCCCGAGGTGGACGGCGCGGGAACGACCGTCCGTAAGAAAAACGGCCCGGACCGGCACCTGCTGGGAAAGACCGAGGATGTTGGCGGCATGCGCCCCCGAGGGCAGCACGCGAGACCGATCACGCCCTTGCACCGCGCGGACGATCTTGTCGGAAGGGGGAGGCAAAGGACCAACCCGCGGCAGGCGGCGAGGCAGGTCGTAGAGGCCGCGTGAAACCCTGCGAATTGTGCCTTTCCGGGCGTGCCTCATCAGCGCCAGCCGAATTGCCGTTGGACTGCCAAGGTCCAAGAAATCAGCCTGGGAAAACACCCAGCCGGCGGGATGGCGCTTGATTCGGTCAAGTACCTTCGTATCCGTCGACTGGGCGTGTTTGCTCATTATTTTGAAACAAAAGTGATACGCTTTTGTTTCAAAAGTCAAGGCCAAGTCAAGAGATCAACCCTTGGGATTGCCGTAAATCAAACTCATGGCATGGGCACGGTGGCGTTGCCGCTTCTCGGCTGAAATAGCGTTGGCGCGGGCGCGGTACTTCGCTGCAAGAACGGCTCCCTTACTTGGGGCTTCTTTCGGGTGCGCGGGCTTGTGCATTGCCATGTAATGCGATCCCACGGGAAGCGAGTTCGGTCAAGTTGTAACTCAAAAGGCGGCTTCACCGCCGGTAATTGGTGTGAAGCCAGGCCCGATCAGCGCTGCGCCCGTGGCCGTTCAGCCGGTTCTCGACAGAAAACCGCGATGCATCCGGCAGGAACCGGGCCTCCGATGCGCTATCCGTGGCCGGCAGGTGCGCCAGCACCTCACGCCAAAAATCAGGCCGGTTATCGGCTTCTGCGCCGACATGGACAATGTGGAGCAATCGCGATGTGACGCCAAACGCGTCGGCCGCATCGGCCATCGCGTGCGCAAAATTGCCGGCATCGCTGAGAATCATTGCGCCGACCCGGATGGCCCGGAAAGTTTCCACGTCTTGCGGGCCGGCGAGCAGGGCGCAGCCTAAAACCTCTTGCGGTAGGTCCTGCCGGTCCTTGACTAGCTCCAGCGGCACAAAAGCCGCGTAGTGACGGCATCCACGGGCAACGGCGATGCCGATCAATTCATCACGGCCCAGCTTGCCAGCGTCGCGACACGCGCGCCGGATATCTTGCAGCGGATGAACTGCGGTGCTCATTTAGTGGTCGAAAACGTAGCCGATGGCGCCCTCGGTGTCCAGTCCCGCAGTTCCATAAGCCAACTGATTACCCATCAAAATCATGATTAAAGAACATGATCGCATCGTACTTACCCGAGACCTGGTGGCAGAAGGCTTAATGGCCGGAGACCTCGGAATGGTTGTGCATGTTCATCCGGGCGGTGCTGGTTACGAGGTCGAGTTCATGACGTTGGCCGGTGAGACGGTGAGCGTGGTTATGCTGCTGCCAGAGCAGCTTCGAGCCATTGCCCGGCGCGATATCGCCCACGTTCGGGAATTGCAGACCGCCTGAAGTCAAAGTATTGCTCACCCCAATGCTCGAGCATTTGAAAACCGAGATGGACGTACGCGAAGTCGTGATCAGACCTCTGCTCGAAAAGCTCGGTTATAGCCCAGCGATGGTGATCACGGAACGGCCGCTCATCTACAACCGTTTCTTTCTTGGCGGAAAGAAACCCAAAACCGACCGACCGCTAAGAGGAAGGGCAGATTACATCTGCGAGGCTAGTCCGCGATTGCGCTGGGTCATTGAAGCAAAAGCTCCTGGAGAAATCACTGACGATGAACGAGAGCAGGCCTACTCTTACGCTGTGCACGCTGAAATTAGAGCTGTTCTTTTTTGCGTGATCTCGGCAACGCACTTCGAGGTCTATCAGACCCTTGCTACGCCTGAGACAGCCCTTCTCCTTTCGTTTACTTGGGAGGAGCGAGACAAGATGTTCGATTCACTTGCCAACATCGTGAGCCCTGCCGCGATCAAGAGGGACTTCAAGGAGTATGTAATCGATAGTGGAGTAGCGCTTGCGCCTGGGCTTCGTTCGTACGTCAGCAGTCTCCATGGCAAGCAGACTTACACCGCTGCGCCAGAGTATTTGGGCGTTATCATCGGCACCTCGGTCGTAATCACCGGCGGAACTATAGTCCGTGGCGTGGCCGGCGGAATAATGATGCGACTCATCCCGACTCACGTCACGAAAGCTATCAGCGACTTCGCGAATACGATGGGTATTTCGGAGGTGCTATTCTTCACTGAAGCGGAAGCTCTTTCCACTGACCCGACGAAGCCGACAGTTTTTGTGTCCAACAAGGAGTTCGCCTTCAAAGAAGGCATGCCGGTTCCGAGCTTGACGTTTTTCAACGCTACGTTCCCGGCTCCTCTCACCATGAACTCAAAGGCATCCGCTGAACTAATCGGTTTCGTGGACGGCAACGTTTTTCACGGCGCCATTGTCGCTCACGCCGTCAATCCCGAGTACGGGCCGTTCGAAATTCGGGCCGATATTGAATTGACGTTAAACTGATCCTCGGTGCCCCTCTCAATTAACGCTATCCTCTGAGATCGCTGAGAAAATGCCTGAAATGAAATTTAAGTCCGGTTACCGCGTCGAAGCCGACCATTGGACATACGACGGCGAAAAGATTTCTGCGCCCGAAAAACTAGAAACCATAAAGAATGTGCTCGAGAAAGACGGGCCCGTGCTGGTCGAGCACAAGTTTCTGCGCGGATCACGCGCGCCACACACGGCGGTCTTTGATGACTTCGAAGAATTTGTGGACTACCTCACTGCCAATGCTCGAGCGGGAGACAAGATTTCGGTCTGGAATATTTGGCCGTTCATGCGAGATACGGCTCCGTTGGCCTTTGGGAAGTGCCCGGCAGACGATGGATTCGTTCCGAAAGGTGGCGCCTATTGAAAGCATTATCATGGGCTGACTAAAAGTCCGCTTTACAAATGAACGATCTACTCCGCCGCGTATTTGGAACCGACTCTGGGATGGTTGCCCTTTGGGAGCCGCGGCATTTTGACAGCATCACCAGCTATGAATCTTGGGAACGCGAACTACTTGAGGACATGGACATATCTCGCCACATTCATCAGGGGACATTTGTGCCGCTCAACGTCCATGCAGACGGAGCGTACGATTGCGCAATTCGAATCGGCGACATAAACGCGTCAGCAACGCTTTCGGAACGCGAACGCCAGTATCTATTAGTTTCGTCCGAGCCATATCTTTTCCGAAGCACCGGTAGCCTCGCGATCAGCGGGCTTGAACACATCGGGCGGTCTCCCGGTGACGCAGCTTCGCTTGTCTCCATCCCCAGCGGAAATTGGGCCGCCACGGTTCACCTGATCGACTGGGCGCAAGAGCCAGGAGCCAAATCCCCCAATGGTAAGCCTACGTCAACAGCGCTCCCAGACTTTGTCGTTTTCTTGAACCCGCCCGCAGCCGATACTCGATACAGAACGAAGGTCGATACCTTTGAGGCTCCGCCGCGCGTCTAATCCATGAAACCACAAAACTTCAAACGGCTACTGAAAGCCGTGCAGCAGATGAAGGCCATTCAGCGTGGAGAAATAGCGCCCGCACGGGTGACTCAGGTCGCGCCCGATGGAAAAGGTGAACACGTCCGCCGCAAAATAGACCCGGGCGTTTGGCGGGCAGGGCGCAACGCATAGCTATTGTATGAATGGCGCAAAAAAATCGCGTTTTGGCGGCTTTATTTATGCTCGTAACTTTCCCAAGTTTCAGCAGTCAAAAGACATCATGAAAACCGGAAAATCGACCTCTGACCTTCGATTCCGGGTCTTGCCACCATTTTTTCGCGATGCGAAAAAATTTGCCGCCAAAATCGGAGAGCCCAAAAAACACTGCTACCATGAGGTGTGACGAATGATTATCAGGATAAATGCCGCATCGTTGCCGATGACCGTGAAAATGCCGGCGGTGTCATCGATGAGCTTCGAGCTTTCCCTCATCTGGCTTTGGAAATTGGTAGACTAAAAGCAGGCGACTTTCAAGTCGAAGGCCATTTTCTCGTCGAACGCAAAACCATGGCTGATCTTGCCTGTTCGGTGGTTGATGCGAGATTGTTCCGGCAAGCAGCGGCACTCGCCAACTCTTCGCAGCGAGGCATCCTTGTCATCGAAGGGAATGGCCAAGACGATCAAGGCGTGAGCCGGGAAGCGCTGCAGGGTGCGCTCATCACGGTGAGCGTTTTTTACGGTTTGGCTGTTTTGCAGGCGAAAGACCAGGCAGAGACCGCGCGTTTGCTCATGTTTCTGGCGCAGCAGGCGCGCAAGGCAGTTCATGGCAGCCTCTCCCGCCACGGCTATCGGCCTAAAGGCAGGCGCGCGCGCCAGCTGTTTATTTTGCAAGGGCTTCCGGCAGTTGGACCTGAACGGGCGGCCCGGCTTCTGGATCGGTTTGGATCAGTTCAAGCCGTGGCTTCTGCGTCAGCCCCCGACCTCGCTGAAATAAACGGTATTGGAGACAAGGTGGCGAAGCGCATTCGCTGGGCCTTCGAACCAGACGCCATGCCGGCCGTCGCCGCCCTGACCAGCCGTGAATATCGGCCGAGATAAACCAAATTCCTTCTTGCGCTTCTATCCGTCGCTGGCGTATAGTGGCCAATGCTTGGAATTCGTTCGCTTTTTCTCATTCGAGAAATCCGCCGCCGCGCTGTTCACGGAATCAGACATTCTCGAACTCGAGCTGCAACTGCTGCTCGATCCAGAGGCCGGCGATGTGATTCCAAGCGCGAAAGGGCTCCGTAAGCTGCGACGTCCGTTAGCTGGCCGCGGCAAGCGAGGCGGCGCTCGCGTCATCTATTATCTCTTAACTGCTCACAAAAAAATCCTTCTCCTCTACGTTTACGCAAAAAACGTGCAGGGCAATCTCACCGCCGCCCAAGCGAAGCAATTCGTCAATCTCGTCGAACAGGAATTCCCATGAAAAAAGCCGCATTCAATGAACTGCTCCTAAGCGTCCGCGACGCCGGAGCTTATCTGCGCGGCAACCACAAGGCCGTGGCCCGCATTGACCGTATCTCGCCCAACTCCATCGCTGCCGTGCGGGCCCGGCTGGGACTCAGCCAAACCCAGTTTGCGCGTGCGATCGGAATCAGCCTGGACACACTGCAAAATTGGGAGCAAGGCCGCCGCAAGCCAACTGGCCCAGCGAAAGTACTCCTGAAGGTCGCGGCAAAACACCCCGAGGCCGTGCTTGACGCCGTCGCCTGAGTTGGATGCTTACCCTTTTGACGTCATGATTGAGGAACATAATCGCATCGTGCTCACCCGAGACCTGATTCCAGAAGGCTTAAAAGCCGGAGACATCGGAACGGTCGTGCATGTTCATGCAGATGGAGCAGGCTATGAGGTCGAGTTCATGACGTTGGCCGGTGAGACGGTGAGCGTGGTTACGCTGCTGCCGGAACAGCTTCGAGCCATTGCCCGGCGCGATATTGCCCACGTTAGGGAATTGCAGACCGCCTGAAGCAGGTTCTTTAGCTAGCTGAAGGGGGGCTTTCGGTGTCCAGTCCTGCGGTTCCAAATGAACTATCGAAATCGGCTAAGGACCGGCGCTGGCGTCCGCGGAGTAAAATTCTTGCGACCTACCTGCCATTGGCAAGCGTCTCATTTCCCGGAAGTGGGCCGTTGAGAACGCCGACATTGCTGTCCTTTACGAGCGCGGACTGGGGCCAAGTTAGTAAGCAATTATTACCACATCGGCACCGGTCACGGGGTCTCGCCGACGATTCCGCGTTTTATTTCCAAAACACAGCCTAGCGGGTGAAAAATTTATCCAGCGCCGTGAAGCTCTTCACCGGCTTCGACTTCGAGTCCATCGCATCCAGCCGAAGCACCGCTGGCGGCGCCAAAGCCGGGATAACCTTTTCATTGTTCCGCAACCCAGCGATCGCCTGGTCGAGCTTCACGGTCGACACCGGCTCGGACGTTCCGAGCTCCTGGGCAAACACACTCACCCGGTATTCCTCCACCAACCAGCGCACGTCCGCCGGGGCCTTCGCATACGGGGCCAGTCGAGCCGCGCGCTCGGCATCCTTCACCGGATTTTTTTTCCACCGTTCGGCCCGCAGCTTTTTCGCCCGCAAATAACGCGGCAATTGCCAGAACCGCTCCAGCGGCGTGGTCCGCAGAAATTCAGGGCCAATCAACGCACCAACCTCGTCTTCCATTCCTGGATAACGATCCCTGGACGCCAGCAGATCAGAACGCAAATCGAGCACGTCGCGCAACGCGGTTAGGAACCGCGGCGTTTCCTTTCTCAAGTCGGCCTTGGCGGTTTCCACCGCCGCGGCGAGAGTGGCCGGCGATTCGGGCTCTGCGACGCGTTTCGGGTCAGTCGCCCGCTTTTTGAGCAGCGCGAACGCATCCGCCTGCAGCGCTTCCGCCGGCGCGAGCGTTGCGATCAGCGGCCCCAGTTCGCGAATTTTTTTCAGGTCCCGCTCGAGCCAGGCAAGTTCGTAGCGCAACTCATTTTCCAGCCCATGTGCCGCCGGCCCGCATTTCGTGGCCCCGGTCTGGGCCTGGCCGGGATTCGCCGCCGGCGCCACGGCGGCGGCAATCTCATTCCACTCTCGGCTGGCAATCACTTCCGCTCCCGCCTCGTTCCGCACCAGCACCCGCACCCGCAGATGATCGGGCGGAGACTTTCCCGCCCACATGGCCGCGGTCACGCCCAAACGATGCGTCTCGCGCAATTCCGCCGCCAGTGCCTCGGCGATGGTTTCTCTGCCACCGGTCAGCCGGTGACGGGACGCCAGGGCGTCGGCGAGCCGGGCGGCATTTTCCGTCAGCGGCACAAATGTCCGCCGCAACTCCTTCGGCAGTGCGCGCAGATAATGCTCCACCTTGCCGGCCAGATGCCCCGGCACCGCCCAATCGAGCGCGATGGCCGACAGTTTTCGTGCTTCCGCCTGACTGACCTCCAGAGTGACGCCGTCGTCCTCACGGCCGGGCCGATAGGCGTAATGCAAGGGCAGCGCGGAATTCTGCAGCGGGACGCTCGGCGGAAAAGCCCCCTCGTCCACTCGCACCTCATCAGGGTCGAAGAGATCGGTTTCCGCCAAGGTAAGAAAATCCGGCTGCCGGGCACCGCGCTCCCGCACCAAATCTACCAGATCGGCCACCGAGGAAACGCCGGTCGGTCCGCTCTCCGCAAGGGACAGCCGTCTGGCGTAAAAACGATACAGCATCTCGTCGAGATTAAGATAGCCGCCGTGCCGGGCACGCGTCAGCCGTTCGGCGACCTGTTCCCGCAGCGCCCGATTGTGTGTGAGAAAATCGAAGGGCCAGGTGATGGTGTCGTTGACCAGCCCCTCCCTGATAAAAATCTCGGTGGCCCCGGCAGGGTCGATTTTTCCATAGCTCACCGCACGGCTATCGATCTCCAGCCCATAGAGCCGCGTTCGCTGCTTCACTTTCACACGGCCCGCCTTTTCGTCCCAGAATGGCTCACTGAAAGCGACCCGCGCGACGTGCGTCGCCAGTTCGACCGCCCAGGCGGGGTCAATTCGCGCGCAAGTGCGCGCGTAGAGACGGCTGGTCTCCATGATCTCGGCGGCCATAAGCCAGCGCACGGGCCCTTTGCCTTGGTTCTTCGTCGCTGAGGGCCTGGCACCGGCGCCTTTGCCACCTGCGGCGGTGCGTTGGAAAAGCGCCGACCCGGGAAAGATTGCCACGCGGCGGTCATGCGTGGCCTTGTAGCCCGGATTGGACTCGTCCCAGGTCGCGAGGTTGCCCAAGAGCCCGGCAAGGATGCTGCGGTGGATCGCACGGTAGCCGGGACTGGCGAAGAGCAGCCGGTCGTCTTCCTGATCCGCCGCCCGGGCACGCCGGCCGTCGTGGACCGACGTCATCCGAAAATCCCGCCGATCCTTGAGGACCTCCGCCAATTGCGCATGCACGTCGCGCCATTCGCGCATCCGCGTGTAGCTGAGAAAATGATCGCGGCAAAACCGGCGCAGCCGCGCCTGGGTCATCTGCTCAAACTCACCGTGGTAGGCCTCCCAGATATTGAGCAAGGCGAGGAAATCCGATTCGGGATGGGCAAACCGCCGGTGCGCGGCGTCGGCCTGCGCCTGTTTTTCCAAGGGCCGTTCCCGCGGATCCTGAACGCTCAGGCCAGCGGCGATGACCAATACTTCCCGGAGCGTTTTCTCATGACGGGCCTGCAGGATCATCCGGCCGACCGTGGGATCCACCGGCAGCCGCGCCAATTCGCGGCCGGTCTCGCTCAACGAGCCATCCGGCTGGAGCGCGCCAAGTTCCTCCAACAGCGCATACCCCGCGCGAACGCTTTTGGGCAGTGGCGGGCTGAGGAAAGGGAAATCCTCGATCTCGCCGAAAGCGAACGCCTTCAGTCGCAGAATGACGTCGGCCAGATTCGCGCGTTGAATCTCCGGCTGGGTGAACTTGGGCCGCGCCTGATAATCCTCCTCTGAAAAAAGCCGGATGCAGACGCCGCCGGCCATGCGCCCACACCGGCCCTGGCGCTGGTCGGCGCTCGACTGCGAAATCGCCTCGATCGGCAGCCGCCGCGTGCGCGCCTGGGGCGCATAGCGGCTGACCCGGGCCAGCCCGGTGTCGACCACGTAGCGGATGCCCGGTATCGTGAGCGAGGTCTCGGCAATATTCGTCGCCACCACGATCTTTCGGCGCTGACTGGGCGCGAAGACCCGCTGCTGCTCGGAATTGCTGAGGCGCCCGAAAAGCGGTACCAGCTCGCAGTTCCCGCCGCGGCCGGCCAAAAGATCGCAGGTTTCGCGGACATCACGCTCGCTGGGCATGAAAACCAGGATGTCACCGGGATCATCCTCCCGAAAAATTCGTTCCACCGCCTCCACGGCTCCGTCGATGTAATGCAATGCTTCCACTTTCTCGTCGGGATCCGCAGAGCCAGGGTCGGCGTCCGAGCCAAAGGAATCCAGCGGCGCGTAGATTACCTCCACCGGATAGGCCCGCCCCTCGACCTTGATGACGGGGGCCTGGCCAAAGGCGGCGCTGAAAGACGCGGTGTCAATGGTGGCCGAGGTAATCACAACCTTCAGGTCTGGCCGCCGGCTGCTCAGCTGGCGCAAGTGACCGAGCAGAAATTCAATATTGAGCGACCGCTCGTGGGCCTCGTCGACGATGATGGTGTCGTACTCCCGCAGAAACGGATCGCCCTGGGCCTCTGACAACAGCATGCCATCGGTCAGGAACTTGATGCGCGTCGCGGACGTGGTTTCATCGGTAAACCGCACCTTGCAACCGACCTCGCGGCCCCATTGGACCCCAAGTTCTTCCGCCACCCGGCGCGAAACCGACAGCGCTGCAACGCGCCGTGGCTGGGTACAGGCAATCCGGCCGATGACGCCCCGGCCGGCAGCGAGGCACATTTTTGGAATCTGGGTGGATTTGCCGGAACCGGTTTCGCCGGCGAGGATCACCACCGGGTTTGCGTGGATCGCCGCGGTGATCTCCTCCGCGCGCGCGGCAATGGGGAGTTCGGGCGGAAAATCCAATCGGAAAGGAAACGGCGCGGGAGGCGGCATGGACAGAACGAACCGGGATAGTTGGGCGGATTTTAAAGCACCATGCAGTTGGCGGAAAATTGGTCGCTAGCTTTAATAGCCGAAGGGCGCCTCCAAGCCAAATTTATCCGTCACTTTATCGCTGCCGGCCGGCAATCACGCCCAGGAATAAACTGAAAGGTGCTGGAGCGCGGCCTCGATTCCAAAGCATAGCGAAGCGCATTCGCTGGGCCTCCGAACCCGACGCCATGCCGACCGTTCGCCGTCCTGACCTGCCGTGAACACCTTGTAACGTAATTGTCACTAGACCGGCGTTGAAATTGTCTAGGGACTTAACACCATTCGTCAGCGTGGCCCATGGCCTGCTTTTGTCCGCTTCGAAGATACATGAGATTTCATATTACATTGAGCACATTAGCTTTTGCTTTTGTGTCACACGGTTTGCCGGCACAGACGACGACTTTCGCCCTGTTCACTCCGGCGAACCCGGGCCAAAAACTGCTGGTTTTTGACAACGATCAAACGTCTCACCATTCAATCGCAGCAACGTTGGACACGGCCAACACTTCCTCCGGCAGTGATGTCAATTTCGCGTTCAATCCGGATATTGTATTTACTGGCGCGCTGGCGGCGTTGAACGGTTCGCAAAAAGCCGATTTTATCATGCAGTCGAAGACCGATGACAAAGCCGTGGGCGTTTCCAATTCCATCCTGCTCCAGCCCATCGACAGCGGCACGATGGAGTTCCGGCTGGAAACGCCGGTGGACGGAAAAGATTTGCTGCTCAAGGTCACGTTTTCGGACGTGTGGCTGTTCACTTCCGGTTCAAGTGGTTTGGACTTGGCGATGGAAAAGCCTCCCGTCGAAAGCAAGATCACCTATGCTTCGGACTTCCTGAACTTCAATCCATTGTCACCGAACAGTTGGGCCATTGCGCTTTCCGACATCGATCCTTGCCCCTGCATTGGTTGTGACGGCGCGTTGAACGACTTCAGCGCTTCCGGACTGGGTGTATTTTTAGGTGCGGCGACCCCAATGACGTCCATCCCCGAGCCGGGAACCTATGCCATCATCACTGCCTTGGCCAGCCTAGCCGCGGCCTTACTGCGAAGGCCGAGGGCCAGGCTTTTTCCGGTTGATGCCTTGTGACCGCTTCTACCGTCGGGTTTACAGGCACGAAATAAGAGCGCCGGCTGTTTGTCACCAGACCGTAACGTTATTTTGGCCGTCGGGTTTTCCCAATCGTCACCAAGTCGCTGCTTTTGCGCCACAAAACGAAGATAAAATCTGCGGTAGTATGGACATCGAGACCGCCATTGTGTCGCCAATCAAATGAACTATCCGCCACCGATACCCCGGCTCGGGGTAGCCGCCATCACAGAAAACCTGCTCAAGCGCAAATGGTCCGCGACCATCCTGCGTTACTTGGAAAAGGGGATCAGCGATCCGGCAGAAATCACCAAGCGCGAAGTCGACATCTCCACCAAGGTGATGAGCGAACGTTTGCGCACCATGTTGAGATATGGATTGCTCGCGCGTTTTCCCCGGCCCTCTCCTTCCACCGTGATTGAATATCGGCTCACACCGCTCGGAAAGAAGCTCCTTGAGATGATAAATGCCCTCGACGAGCTCGATCAACAACTGATCAAAAGCAGGAAATCCATGGAAGAAGCTTTTGTCATGAATCCCGTCCCGGCTCCCGATCCCAAGACGGTGTCGCCAGCGCCAGTTTTGAAAAGAGCCAGCAAAAACAACCCACTTAATATAAACCCAGCTGCGTCGCAATTAACCTCAACCTATTCGTCACCATGAAAACATGCCTTGCCCTGCTTCTGATCCTCATGCCCGTCGCCGCCAGCCAAGCCGCGGATAACGATACGCCACGTGAAAACCACGACCAAGCCGCGCCGAATCAGTCCAAAGCCCTGGCCGATCAGGTGGGCGACATCACCCATTCCACCACCCTGTCGCTCAAGGAAAAAGACGACCAGGTTTCGGCGGTAGTGCGCAACGCCATCGGCGATGCCATTGCCAATCTCACCAATCCCGCAGATATCCTCAAGGCCACCCTGGAGCTTACGACCGCCGCCGCCAAAGCCGCGCCGCAGTTTACGCACGCAATCCTTGAGGGGATTTCAACCATTCCGGCAATCACCGGGCTCAGTGGGGCGATGGACCAGATCAAGGCTGCGGTGGTCGATGCGGCGACCAAAGCCGCGGCGGCCGCGTTCGACTCCGACCGTTCGAAACGCGACCGCGACCGGGACCGGGATAGAGACCGTGATCACGAAGACCATGACCATGATCCCGACGATCATGTCATCAGCCCCTCGCACTGAACTTCACCCCGTCCCATTCCAACGCCATCCACTAATGAAATGCCTCCTGCGTGCCCCGGCACTGTTTTTTTTCCTCACGTTTATCTCCATGAATGCCGGATTGTCCGCTGACGCCGCTGCATCTCCTGGGGATTCGACGGCCGTTGAAAACCAGGCCGGCAAACCGACCGCAGCCGAGGCCCTGGCTGCCGAGGTGGGTGAAATTGCCCATTACAGGATGATGTCGCACGCAAAGAAGGAGAAGCGGATCGCCAACGCCGTTCGCGTCGCCGTGGTGGGCGCCACTGCTTATAAAGACCCGGCGGAGGCACTCAACATCGCCTCGGAACTCGCGGCTGCGGCTTCCACCGCCGCGCCGCCGTTCAAGGACGTGATTGTTCACGCGGTTTTGTTCACCCCGTCCGTTGCCAGCATCGACGGGGCTTCAGGCCAAATCCAGGCCGCCGTTGACTTTGCAGCGACAAAAGCGGTGGAAACCGGGAAGACAAAGGAAGTTGTGGCCGTCAATAACCCCACCATGCCTGAGGCCACCGAAAACACGCCAAAGGTTGCGGCAGCGGAAACGGCTGCTGCGCCCGAGCAACCAGCCTCACCGGCCCGGCCGGAGACAACGGGCACAACTGAGCCTTCCGAAACGGTGCCCGCGCCTTCGAATATTGAAAGTGAAACCAAGGCCAGCACCGCGGAAAACGGGGCCATGCAAGACCGTTCAACCCCATGGACCCTCCCAAAAATCGACCTGGGTGAAAATGCTTCGCTCCATTTCACCGCCGACCTGGACGCCCGCTACGACGATAATATTTTCCTGATCAAGAACAACAAAGTGAGCGATGAAATCCTGTCCGCCACGCCGGGCGTGGCGTTTCAATTCGGCCAGAATTCGCTGACCAACGGTTCCCTCGGCTATCAGGAGAGTTTTCAAAAATATATCCACAATAGCAGCCCGGCCCAGCAGCTCGGAACCGGCACAGGAAGCTTGGGTTATAGCAATGAGCGCCTGGATTTGAAAGCCAACGCCGATTACGCGCAGTCGGCCCAAAACCAGGAAGGTTTCTTTATCGCCGGGCAAAAAACCATCGTCCGCCGCGACCAACTCGACCTCGGCAGCACCCAGGAGGTGCATTTGACGGAAAAGACGAGCGCGGGGGTGGGTGAAAGTTACAGCCGTACGCATTATCGCACGCCGGGGTTGGGGCTGGTTGACAACCACTCGCTCAGCTGGCCGGTGAATCTCTATTATGCCATCCGGCCCAAGGTGGACCTCTCGGCCGGATTTACCCAAAGCGAGATCAAAACGCCCGGCAACGGTCCAGGCAGCACGCAGGTGAACAAGTATTATAATCTCGGCGCCCGCGGCGACTTCACCCCCAAGCTCACCGGTACCTTTTCGGTCGGCTATACCGCCAGCACCATCACCCAGTCCAGCCGGACCCATCTTTTGTCCTTCAACGGGAACTTCGATTATGAATTGAGCCCGAAGACCAACCTGACGCTGGCCGGTTCGCGCGATTTCACCGCGGGAGCGCAGGGCGAACAATTGAAAAATACCAGCGTATCGCTCACCGCCTCCACCGATTTCTCATCCCAATGGCAGGGAAGCCTGACCCTCAATTACCAGAATATTGCCTACCCGGCCAATCGCACGGACAATTACCTGGAGGGTGGCGTGTCGGCAACCTACATCTACAGCCAAAACCTCAGCGCAACCATCAGCTATACTTTGCGCGACAATACCTCCACCGTTTCCACGGCGGAGTTCCTGGACAACATGCTGGGCCTTAACATTGGCTTGAAGTATTAAATCTCAGCCGAAAAGCACCCCTATGGATAAAATTTTTATGTTTATAACGAAAACGCGCGGTCTATTTTGCGTTGTGCTGGCGTTGGCAGCCGGCCTGGCCTGCGGGCCACGGGCGGGCGCCGCGCAGGACGATGCGAACCACGATGACAAAGCGTTTTCCTACAAACTTCAGCCCCTGGACTTGTTGAAAATCCAGGTATTCCAGGAGCCGGACCTGGAGCGCGAAGTCCGTGTTTCTAAAAATCACACCATTGTCCTGCCTTTGATCGGGATGGTCGACTTGACCAACCTGACGGTTCACGACGCCGAGCAGTTGATCACCGACCGCTACGGCCGCGATTATCTCGTCAACCCGCAGATCAACATCACCGTGACTGAGTATACGCAGCGCACGCTCAATGTGCTCGGCGCCGTCAACTCGCCCGGTGCCGTGGTGATTCCGCCCGAACGGGAATTGTCATTGGTGGATGCCATCGCCCATTCCGGCGGCTTTTCCCGGCTGGCCAACCGATCCCATGTCAGCCTGACGCGGACGCTTCCCAGCGGGGAAATCCAGCATTTCACGATCAATGTCGACCAGCTGATCGAGGGCAATGCAGACCGCCAATGGGTCGTGCAAACCGGCGATGTCGTCTTCGTTCCCGAGAGCGTGCTCTGAGCGGGCCTTTAAATTATCATTCGCTTCCCATGAATACTTTCCATCAAACACCGGACTATAACGGCGCTCCCATCGACCATGGCCATAACGATGAGGGCACCACCGGCATCATCATCCGCAATTACTGGCTGATGATACGCGAACGCAAATGGTACGCGCTCACGGCATTCCTGATCACCTTCATCGCCGCAGCGGCCTACACGTTTTCACGGACACCCATCTTCCAGGCGGTGGCCATGGTGCAGGTCCTGCGGCATGGGCAGGAAGTTCTCCGCGTCCAGGAGGTGGTGGAAAACAATGTCATGGGCGATGTGGACTTTAACACCCAAATAAAAATCCTCGAAAGCATGGCCCTGGTGCAAAGCGTGGCCAGCCGGTTGTCGGGCGATGAAGTGCAGCAACTGACCAATCCCTATAAATCCAAGTCCGGCTCAACCCTCACCCCGGTTGAAATAATTTACAAAAACCGGCAGGTGTTGCCGCAGCGGCTCACCCTGATGCTGGCCATCCAGTTCCGGCATCCCGACCGGAAAATGGCCGCGAGGGTGGCGAACCTGTTTGCGGAGGAGTACATCGCCTACAACTCAAGGCTGCGCGTCGATGAATCGATGAAAGCGGTCGACGAATTGAAGGATCGCGCCGACCAGCAACGCAAGCGCGTCGACGAAATCGCCAATTCCCTGCAGGCCTTCCGCCAGAGCAACAACCTCATTTCCCTTGAACAGACGAAGGACATCGTGACGGAGAAGTTAAAGGCCTTGAACCAAATGGCGACCCAGACGAACGCGAGCCTCAAAGAGGCTGAAATTCGCTGGACCCAGGTGCAGGACTGGGAAAAGGACGGCAAGGACCTCACCGAACTCCCGTTTATTGCCGGCCAATCGGAGGTCGGCCAGTTAAGGTCACTCATCACGACGCAAAAAACCACGGTGGCGGATCTCAGCCAGCGTTACAAAGCCAAGCATCCCAAGATGATCGAAGCCATCAACACGCTGGCCCAGACCCAGCACGACCTGAAGGTCGCGGTTGACGCTGCAGCTTCGACCGCCCACGCCGAATACGACAATGCGCTCAAGACCGATGAGGAGGCGCACCAGGCCCTGGCCGACCAGGAAGCCAAGTCCTTGGAATTGGATCGATATTCGGTGGAATATGATAATCTCACCCGCGACTTTCGGGTCAACAACCAGCTGCTCGAGTCGATGATGACCAGGATGCGTGAGACCGCGGTGACCAGCACCATCGAAACACAGAACGCCCGCATCATTGACCAGGCTTTGGAGCCGGGGAACCCGATTTCACCGAACATACCCACCAACCTGGCCATGGGCGTCCTGGCGGGAATTGTATTGGGCTTCGCTTTTGCCTATATTTTGGCCGTGGTCGACGACCGGGTGAAGACTTCCTTCGACATCGAGTCGTTGGTCGGCCTTCCTTTGCTTGGGGTCATTCCGCGCATCAACCGGATGGAGCAGCCGGACAAGGCGCAAATCGTCTCGAACGGGGCCGACCCCCTGATCGTCGAGGCATTCATGTCGCTGCATTCGACCTTGCGGCTCAAGGACGAAAGTCGGAACGCAAAACTTCTGCTGGTAACCAGCACGATCCCGGGAGAGGGAAAATCTTTTGTCACCACCAATCTCGCCCTCGCTTTTGCCACCCAGGGGCAGCGCACCGTGGTGGTCGATTGCGATTTGCGGAAACCCAACATACAAAATTCATTCCGCCTGCATGCGACCAAGGGAGTGATCAGCTATTGCACCCAAGGCGCGTCGCTGGAAGAGATTGTCATCAGGAATGTCCATCCCAACCTGGATGTCATTACCACCGGCGGGCGCTCGAAAGTTCCCGCCCAATTGTTCAACAGCAAGGAATTTGAGACCCTGTTGGCGGAACTGGGCAAACGCTACGACCGGATATTGTTCGACACGCCTCCCTTGGGCGTGGTCAGCGATGCGTTGAACATCCTGCCGATGATGGATGGGGCGATCTTTGCCATCCGGTTCAACCGGGTGAGGCGGAAGGCCGCACAACGCAGCGCCCGCCGCCTGCTGTCCGCCAACGTGGAGGTTTTTGGCGCCATCCTGAATGACATGGATATGAAACTGGCCGGCGATTACTACGGTGAATATTACGACAAGTCCTACAAAGATTACTATGACCTGAAAGTGGACGACGAGGGCGATAGTCCCGCCATGGTGAGCAGCCATGGGTGAGGAACGGCCACCGAGGAATTATCAGGCGGATTTTTTGCCACGAAAGATCACAAAGGAATTTCCTGTGTGATCTTTGTGCTCTTGTGGCTACCTTGTTTGTGTTGGTCAGGAAATCAGGAGGGTTTTATTCTTACCGCCGAGGACGCAGAGTGCGCTGAGCAGGAAATCCTGTCGTGTTTGAATCCCATCTCTGTGTTCTCAGCGACCTCCGCGGTGATGCCTGAGTTTTCAGTGACCATCAGTGTACATCCGTGGTTAAAACTCTGGAGGTCGGTCACGGGCGCCGTGTTCGAGCCACAACGAGCGCCATGGTCGAGAAAAGCATAAATGCGAGCACCATGAATGCCCACGCCGGCATCGCCGGGACGGGCACGGATGAAAGCGTTGGCAGCAGGACAGCCATGTCCGGCACGCCGATCCCGGTGCACAGGTCGTACCCCACCCCGGCATTGTATACACCGCCCGAGCCGTTGCTGCCGGTGGTGATGTCGCGAAAGTCGGTGCTGCCGAGCAACGGATAAATCCGGGGGCCCAGCAACCCAAGTGAACCCATTCCGGCATTGGCGCGGGCTTGGTTGACCAGGGCGCCAAACCCCGCCCAGGTCGGTGCGCTCCAGCTCGTGCCCCCGACGATAAACTCGGAGCCGTTTAAAATCAAAAGTCCGCCGGTATTCGGATCCGCGACAGCCGCGACATCGGGCACCAGCCGGGTGGTGCCGCCCGGCACGCCGGTGCCGGTTTGCCAGGCCGGGCGGCTGAAATAGATGCTGACGCCCCCGCCGCCGTCGGACCAGGCGCTTTCGCTGGTGACGTTGCCCGTGCCGGAATCCACGTCGAGCGTGGTTCCACCAACCGCCGTTACATTCGGATCGCTGGCCGGCGTTTCGGCCTGGACCGGCCCGGAGTGATCATGGCCGCTGGTTCCGGGGCTGGATCCGCCGTCGCCCGAGGATACAAACACGGTGACTCCGGCGCTGGCCATCGAGGCAAAATAATTGTCGTCCGTCTGCACCTGGCTGGCCGTGGTATAGGTCTCCCCCAGCCCGAAGCTGAGTGACACTTGATGCAAGGCCGGCTGACTCGGGAGATCGCTGACAATTTGTGCGTAGGCCTGGTCGATATGAACCGTGGAAAGATCCTTGGTCGCATAAACCCGGACCTTGGCCCCCGATGCGATCGCGCTGCTCCATTCAACATCCAGCGTTTCCTCGCCCGAAGGAGCGGGCAGCGTGCCGCTGACTACTTGGATGAATTCGATATTACCCAGCGCCTGGCTCACGCCGCAGTCCGACCAAAACGTGGTCAGGTCACTGGTCGCCGGGAAAGTATCGATCACGATGCCGATTTTCTGCCCCGCACCGTTCTGGCTCAGCCCGTCGGCATTGTAGGCATGCTTGATCTCGCTCGGAAAAAAAGGCGGGGCGACCGGAGGCGATGCGTCGGGCTGCATCGGCTGCAAGCGCGAGTGCTTGTGCGCATGGATGTGCGGTTGCAGTCCGTTGACGCCAAGAATCGCCGAAGCCAGGGCCGCGGGCACTCCCGGTGCGGAGATGGCCGAAGTGTATTCCGCATTTTCAAATGACACCCGGGCGAAGGTGACTTGAAAAGCCTGGCTGATTTGCCAGACCGTCCCGCGAGCAAAAATCGCGAGGCGATTGGCCTCGCGCAGCGTGATCGTGAATCCCTGCCCGGTGAGCCAATTGGCCACAGCCTGGTAATCCGTTTCCAGGGGATAATATTTGTCCGTCATTTCCGCGGCAGCGATAAGCTCGCCATGGCCCAGCCGTTGCTGCAGCTCGGGAAAATTGCGCATCTGGAGGGCGACCTCGAATTCCATCGTCTCATCGTTTTCCGCGGGGCTGAGTGCACGGCGGAGAATCGTTGCTTCTTGCTGTCCAGCGGCAGGCACGGTGCCGGCGGCGGGAATCTCCCGGATACTGCCAGAAAGAATCGTCCGGCTGGGGTCAGTGCCGGCGCCATGCAAGGCAAGGGCGACGCCGATGAACAAAAATACCGCCAACATCCATCGATGAAGCCACGGGCCAATCATGGAACGAAAAAACATAAAGACAGCAGGTGCGCGCCGTTAGGGGGAGCGCGCTAATGCCCAAGATACGGAGTAAATGCGGAAACGATAGGGCAAAAAGGTTACGTTTAAGCCAATCCTGCGTGCCAAGATCCCGTTACAAAGTGGTGACGACGAACAAGGTTTTAAAATCGCGAATGAACGCAGATGGACGCGAATGTTTTTTATTAGGAGACCCGGAAGGTAGGAACCGAACAGTGGCGGATTTTTTTTCACACCAAGACGGGATTCGTCGCTGCGCTCTGAATGACAAAAAGCCTCACACCACGAAGGGCACCAAGTACACAAAGTCGGGCCACAAACACGGATTAGCCACGAAGGATCGCAAGGTTCACAAAAAAATTCACTCTGAGTGCTTTGTGCTCTTGTGGCTAATCATATCAGCGACAATCAGTGTCCATCAGTGGTTAAACTTCGGTGTCGGATGTTCGGCGACAGCCGTGGCCGTTCAGCTATCGCTATCCTTATCCTTGTCCTTCTCTTTTTCGTTATCCAAATCGCTGCCGCCGTAACCGAGCACTTCGACGGTAATGATCGAGGGAAACTCTTGTTGCTGCACTTGATTGCGCTGTTGTTCCCTTGCGGCTTCAGCCGCCGCGTTCGACGACGACGTGTTCGTATTCGAGGCGGACGCGATGCCGGCGACATTGGGCGCCGCGGGCGGCGGTGGAGCGCTGGTGGTCGTGCTGGCCGCCGAGATATTGCCGGCATTGAGGACTTGCGCGGCAGCGATATTAAGCTTGCCGGAAGCCCGGATGCCCGCATCTCCAGCATCGATGGTACCGACGGGAGCAATCAAGTCGATGTTGGCGGGTGGCACGCCCGCCACGGTTTCAAGAACGCCAATGCCACCGCCGGTGGCCAGTCCGCTGAGGTCGGGTGTGACGTTCGCACTTTGCGGATCGACCAGCACGCGGGTAGGCGGCGCCGCCTGCACGGTTTTCGACGCCGAACCGGCGTCGATATTGCCGGTGGAGGACCAGATGATTTCATTGCCGCCACGCAGGGTAAAGATGCGCGAGAAGCCGACATTCACACTGCCGTTGGCGAAAATCGAGATGTTGCCGCCATGGGCGGTCAAGATGCCCTGATCGGCAGGCCGATCGACCGCGACCGGCAGGCCAACGGTGAGCTGCCCGCCGGGAGCAAAAATGCTGATGTCCCCGCCGTTCTCGGTCTTGATTTCACGCGAAGTGAGTGAGATGTCGCCCTGCCAGGCATGGTCAGGAAACAAGGCGGCAATGGCCGCAAACCCATTATTGTAATTATTCTTGTAACTTGGACTGGACGGATCGTTGAAGTCGCGGCCGGCATCGCGCAGTACGAGATAAAAAAGATCGAGCGCCAAGCCATCCTGATTTTCAACAGGTAACTGACTGAATACGGTCCAGGGGTTGCTGGCAGTGGACAGGCCAAGTATCGCACCCACCTCCGGTAAATAGCGGGCTGCTTCAGTGCCGCCAGTTGTTGGATTCAGAAACTTGTCAATAAACCCGGTGCCATTGCTGTCAGCGAAATCGGGCTGGCTGCCATTAAGCCCTGCCCCGACCGTGACGTTGGCCCCGGTAAACGGCAGCGTGAGATTGCGAGCATTACCGACGCTGGTAATGCCGGTCGAGGTGCCGTCCGAGGTGGTCGGGCTCGTTTGGCTTACACCAAGGGTGAGGTTGCGGCCGGCCAATACTTCGAGCGTACCCGGCCCACTAATTTGAATGTCGCCGGTATTTTGGGTGGCCGGAGGTGCATTGCCCGTCGCATTGGACAAACCCTGCAGAGGCGTATTCTGATCGTAAGCAATAATGTCGCGACCGGCGCTCACCACGCTGATGTCCGTCGCATTTACGTTCTGCACGTAGAGGCCGACATCGGTGATGTCATTTCCGGCCGAGACCTGGGCCGATTTGGCCGAGAACAAGGTGAGCCCGGAAATATCACCGTTTTCGGCGGAAAGATGAACCGGCCCGGTCGTATCATCAGCATGGAGGGGGCCCGAGACACCCGCGCTATCTTTAATCGAAGCATGCAACGCTTGCTCTGCCTGTAACGTTGCAAACGGCCCACTCGTGGCCCCTGTATCGGTAGTGAGGATTGTGACCGTCGGCGTGGGGAAACTTTCAGGGATGGGCGCAGGGTTAGTCGCATTCGCCTTAGAAATAACAGCGACGGGCGAGAAAACGTCTGGAATGCTGCTTGGATCGGCATCGGAAAGAGTAATCGTGCCCGAATTCCACAAATAGGGATTACCCGAAGCCGGCAGCTTGGTGTCATTCGTCAACCTGGCCGGTTGAAGACCATTGATCGATTGCGCTGCGACTAGATCGAGAGTCCCCGTGGCTGAGGGCGAAAGAGTTAAACCATTCACCAAGTCGATGCTGCCCGAAAAAGCGGTTGATTTAAGAGTGCCAGGCAGGAAGCTAGCGGCCGGGCCAAACTCTCCAGTTAACGCGCCGGAGATGGGGATCTCGGTCAGCCGCAGCCAAGGTTGCGATAGGCCGCCGAGTGATGCTCCACTACCCGACAGAATATTGTCATACCAACCCGCCAGAGAACCGTCAGAGGCATTCCCTCCTTCCTTGAAGGCCACATCGCCCACGAGCGAGCTCACCTTGACCGAATCGTTCGAAGCGAAGGTCGAGAAAAAAGTCCGTAACAAGTAGCTATTATTGATCCCCTGGGGCAGGAGGAAGGGATTGGCCACCGAACCCAGCAGGACGCTGCCGTTTGCCGAAACGTCAAAACCTCCCTTGCCCAGAAAGAGCGTCGTCGGCAACCAAGTGGTTGGATCAGGTGCAGCACCATTCAAACTCGCCGCATCCGTTAACAATAAAGTGGAACGGGTCGCATTCGTATCAATGCTGCCGCCAGCGTTGAGGGTTCCAGTGCCCCGCTCGACATAATAGACACCACCGTTGATATCGCGCCCGGTGCTCACCATGAGATCACCGCCACCGAGTTCGACCAGCGTCTGGTCGGCCGGTGTTTTGTCTGTCTGGATCTGGCCGCTGACAATCTTCTGAACACTATTCGTCATCCGCGCATTGGTCGGCACCACCGCATCAATATTGGAGATATCTCGCCCGGCAGTCAGCGTTACGTTGCCGCCGCCCAACGCGCCGACGTCCTCGAAGAAGTTGCTGAAATCCACCCACCAGGAAGTCGAGGCAATTTGTGGATTGAGTTGGTTGGCTGGGGTCGGAATTGGTCCAAACTGGCCTCCATTGACATAGCCGCGACGGTAGAGCCAGTTCGTCGGCATCTCTTTCGAGGAGTCCGGAATAACGTTCCCGTTGGAATCAACCGTCGTTCGAACGATGTCATCCTGGGCAAAAATTGTGACATTGCCTCCGTTCAAGCTGTACTGTGCCGGGTAAATAGGTCCTTGGGGTGGACCGATTTGTGAACGTTTACCATTATTCGCGAGGTCAGGCAAGTCGAAGTCGGGAACTGATCCAGCCGCCGTGCCGGCGGTGTAAATCGCGGCGAGAGGATTGAGGAACTGCACGTCGAGGCCGGCCGAGATGTTAATATCGCCGGTGCCGGTGCGGATGACTTGATAAAATTGTGGAATGATGGCGCTTCGGCTAAGAGGGGAAGGATTAGAAGGAAGCCCAAGGCTGCCGTTGCCCAGCAGGAGCGAGCCGGTGGGGGTGCTGGCGGCGAGCAGGGTGGCCAAGGGTTGCAGCTGCCGGAAATCGGCGGCGGTTACGTCCGCCCCCGCCACCAAATTGTAGGACCATGATTGGCTGCCAGGAGGCAACAACTGGGCCTGCCATAATGCCGTGGTGGAACCTGCTGGTGCTGTGCCGGTGCCAAAGCCATCGCTTAAGCTGGCCTCAGGATCAAAAATCAAGTTGCCGGCAGCGCGCAGGGTCAGGATGCCGGGTGCACTGTTCGGTCCGAAACGAGAGGCTGAAAGATCCCAATAGCTTTGTAGCTCCAGATTGCCGGCGTTGTTGCCAGGGTTATTATTGACGATCTCCGCACTAGGCTCGACATTAATCAAAATGTTCCCGGCCTTATTTCTGAGGTTGAGCGTGCCAAGATTCCCGGCATTGATATAGACGGGATTTACAAAGTTCTGGCCGTAGGCCATGACGTCTGTTTCGACGTTGTCGATGATATCACTGGAGCCAAAATAGGAGGTAAGGGAATGGTTCTGGATTGTTGCTCCCCCGCCAGTGCCGGAAAGATCGAAAACATGGAGGCCTGCGAGCACAATGTTCGAGGCATTGTTGATGTTGCTAATATTATTACCAAGCGCGGTTAGCAACGCGGTGCCATCACCAAAAGCGAATTGTGGTTCGCTAAGCAGCAATTTGCCGGTGAAAAGGTCGGTGCGATTGTCGTACAACGAAGCTCGCTCGGGATGAGCGACAAGGTCGGGATGCTGCATCATATCTCCAGCGGTGAATTGATTCGTCACGTTGAGATCGATTTGCGCTCCCGATTGGATGTCCACTTTCGCCGATTGATTGAAGCTGGAGCTTGTATAACTCCCAGCAGAAAGCGAAATGGAGCCACCCTTGCCAGCGTCGTCGTAGTGTTCTCCCTTCACGGTCAGCGACGAGCCCTGAGCCAGTGCAACATTATCGTGAGCTTCAAGATTGATCGTTCCGCCAGTAGCACCGGACGCGTCGATCATTCCGGTTCCCGTCACATTAATTGAGCCGCTATCAGCCGAAAGGTTGACGGTGGAAGCCTTCACAGTGCCGTTGAGCGCAACCGAAGCGTCACCCTGGTCGCGAATGGAAACCGAGTGAGTGAAGCCGGCGCTGGAAAGAATGCCGGCGAGCGAATCGAGATTGCCACTCGGAATGCCGCCGACATCGAGGGAGAATGTGCCGGCTACGCCGCCGGTGCCGGTCGCTGGATCAACAACCGTGCTGCCCTGGCCAGACAAAACGCCGACCGGCACGGTGAAGTTATTCATTGTCGGCGCGCTGATCGTCAGGCTGCCGGCATTGCCGCCGCCCGGCTGGGCCGAGACGTCGACCTTGCTGCCAGTGAGCAAGTTTACACTGCCTTGATCCGACGTTAAAGTGACCTGGCCGCCGCTGGTGAATTGCTGTTCATCGAAGAAATCTTTCTCCGTGCCGCTGACATCGAGCACTCCCCCTCCACCGACCGACACATGGCCACTGGTGGTCGCATGCAGGGTCAGCGTGCCGCTCGGCAGGGTGATATTGCTGCTGTCCGTGACGCCATTGGCCCCGACAAAAGTCAGGTTGTCCCCAAGACCAAGCTGATCCTCCGGAGGCCTGGCTGCAGTCCATTGGCCCGGCGTGATGCTCAAGCTGCCGCCAGCCATGATCGTCTGGTGGGCCCCCGTTGTGCCGGTGAGCCACGGCGCCGTCATAACCAAGTTGCCTTGCGTGGTGAGGCCCAAGTGTTCTCCCTGCGGCATAACCGTGCCCTGGCCTTGCACGAGAATTCCACCGCCGGCATTCAGCGTGACGGTGTTATACTGGTCGATGGCAAGCTGATTGACACCTAGTTCGATCGTGCCCATGCCAGCGTCGAACGTGATGGTGGAAGCGTTATTCCCTGATAATGGAGGAGGCAATCCCGACAGGGTTCCGTTCGCGCGGTTGTCGAGCAGGATATTCTGGGCAAAAAACTGCACGTTGTCTCCGTTGCCACCACTGGCATCGCGAATTTCGTCGGCGTGCAGCGCAATGCTGGAAAACGCGGGTGTACCAACTCTACCCGTCCCGTAGAGATCAATCGAAGAGTAACTTAAAAGTGACAGCGAGCTGGCCAGATTTTCCAGCTTATTCACCGCATCGCCGGACAGCGCCAAATCTTGCAGGCTGCGATTGCCACCGTCGAACTCAATACTGATCTTGCCGCTGTCGAGATTGATGGCTTTGGCGCTCAAGCCAGTCGAATTGAGCAAGGTCGATCCGGTCGAATCGAGGGTCACGCTTCCAACGGCGACGGTGTTTCCGATTTTCGCTCCCGCCCCGATGACCATGGACGGAGGATTGGCTCCGGTCACGCCTGCCCGGGCGATTGACGCAGCGGCATCGCTGCTCACCCGCAATAGCGAGCCATCGCCGATAACAAAGGAAACCTGGTCGCCAGCGTTGTTACTGGCAAAAGTGAAGCTGCCATTACCATTGAGCGTAAGCCTGCCTCCGACAGGCACAGAGAACGAGGTGCCGGTAGGAAACTCGGTCGTCGTTTTGCCGTCGGCTGATGTGACAGTGGCTGCAATATCGGCTGTGATGGTGTCGGTTGTCGGATTGCCATTGGCGTCGATGGTCGGCGTGCCTTGGGGAAAACTGATCTCAACACCGGCGCGGCTCACAGTGAAATTGTCACCGCTCCCCAAAACCTTATTTTGGCCAACCTGCAGGGACTCAGCCGGGCTGGACAGTGTGTGTGCCCCTTGCTCGACATCGGCGCCGGGCTTAAGCTCCAGATCTTGATTTGCCACCAGGATGACATCCGGCCCCGTCAACGGTTCGCCGGAATTATCAACGATCAGCTTGTTGGTCGTGACGGTCACGAGCGTTCCTTTGGTGGTCGTTTGGCGGGTGCCGCCGATCAACAGGCTTTCCGCCCCAAACTGGCTGAGGTCGTTGGAGTCAAGGACAAGGGCGCCTTGGGATGGTTGCGTGGTCGCGTTTGGACTGACGATCCCGATATCATTCGCGCTCGTGATATCGACCAGGCTGCCAAGGCCGCCGACGGGCGGAGTCGCCACCAGTCCGCCCGGAGCGAGGGTCAGTTTCGTGGTTGCGTTCAGCACCAACTGCCCGGAATCGATGGGCAGCCGCGGGATGGCCAGATTGTGTGTCTGCGCGCTCTGGCTCAAGAAACTGTTGGCGTAAGAGGGGTCGTATTCAGCCCGCGACGTCACAACTGACTGCGGATCGACTTCGAACGAGGAGAATAACGGCCGGGCAGCACTGAGATCGTTGAACTTGTAGCCCGAGACGAGGCTCGACCCGTCGGGACGTGAAACCGTGCCGGTGGGAAGGCCGTTCTGTGGCGTGACCAAGAATGCGCCGGGCAGGAGCGCGTAACGCGCGGGCAGCAGCGTATAATTTCCGGAGGGCAATCCGTTGCTCGCACCGAGATAAATGCTGTCACCGACCGACAAAGCCGATGAGCCATCCGATTTGAGACTGACATAGCCGGGATCGGTCAGTACATGATTCGCGTCAAGAAGAAGGTTTTTGGGCCCCGTGGGGGTCTGTTTTCCGTTGTAGGGAGCAAAGGGTGCATAATCGGCTTGATAGCTCGGAATAACCGCAAAACTGGAGGTCGTGTTAAGAATATCGTTCGATCCCCCCAGCCCTGTGACCCAGCGATAAGCATAAAGATCGCCGCCACCGCTCAGGTCGATCTTCGAACCGCCTTGATCTTCGACATCACGCGCCGAGATATTGACTGACTTATCTGGAAGACCCGCACCCGCAGCACCATTGCCGCTGACCGTGATATCCGTGCCGACCGGGTCGATCCACGATGTGCCATTGAGATTGATGCCATAGGGAATCGTCAGGCCCGCCGCCGAGACAGAGGTGACACTGCCTTGCGCCAATATCACGCTCTGGCTCACAGGAACACTTGCACCCGTGTTGGGATCAATCGGAGCGGTGCCCGTGCCGTTCCAACCAAGATTGATCGTGCCGATCGGAGCGCGCAGCACCCCGCCCTGGTTGATCTTCGAGGCATAGATATTCAACGTGCTGCCGGCTGAGAGCGGCAGCGAGCGGGTGACCGAACTCCGGTTGGTGATCGTCACCGTTCCGGGTTGGGTGCCGCTATCATAAGCCGCAACGGTGAAAGCAGTGGCCGTCGGCGCGTAAATCTGGCCGGCGTTCATCCAAACAGCACCTTGAATATCGAACGTGCCGTCGCCGCGAATATCGCCGCTATTGGCGTTTATCGTCGCCGTGCCAATGCCTTGCAGCGATAGATTCCCTATATCGATGAGGTCGGAAGCATTTACTGAAAGGCTGCCCGGGCCGAAGGTCGGCGACAGGCCGGGCGTCGGAACAGGGCTGCTGGACGAGTTAAAGCCGACTGAGTTCGCCGGCGCCAGAAATGGCAGACCGAGCTGAACGTAAGGCGCCCACAGATTTACGGCACCAGCAGCATAAATGACGCCGCCGTTGCCGATCACCAAACTACGGTTGGCCCAAATGTCCACCGAGTCGGAAAAGCTGATGCCTCCCGGTGTTGGAGCAGTCTGACTATTTGCAGGTGGCGGCACCCCTAAGGTCAACGAGTCGAAGCCTCCTGTCTCAAAACTATCGACCGCAAAATGGCCCTGGCCGAGATCATCGACATTATTAGTTGGGACCGGCGCGCCAATCACGGCAAGACCGGTATTGGAGTAGGCGGTGGGAATCGTCCTTCCGCTTTGCTGCACCGTCAAAAGAATGTCCGAAGAGGCCGGCAGATTGCTCCTCACACTGTAAAACTTACCGGACGAAACGGCGAGGGTGCCGCCTTGCGCCGTGGGCCCGCCCGCCGCGCCAAGGAGTTTAGCATCGGTGTACAGCTCCTCCTTTCCGGAGAAAGTGATCGAACCGCCGTTGCTGTCTTCCTCCTCCCGCACATATCGGGCTCCAGACGCAGGTGTATTAGGTGCCGCGTTTGCGCCGGTGTAAGGCAGAAGCACGTACACTTGGTCGGCGAACCCGGAAACATTGAGCATGGCCGCTGGAAACAGCAGGTTTCCGTTTTGGTCATCCACCTCTCCTTCGGCCACAATATTGCCGGAAACAGCGATTTTGCCGCCGTCTAAAACCGTGCCGGTGCGAATGCCGTGACCGGTGGGATCGGGTGTCAATACGGTGACTCCGCTGGCATCCAGCACGCTCCCAGGTGCGAGATCAACCGTCGGCAGTGCATGATTCGCATCTCCGTTTGGACCGATTGCCGCAGAACTCCGGCCACTGATGTTGATGGAGCCACCATTTGCAATAATCTTGGCGCCCGGCGTGACAGAACCATCCTGATTTTTTACCGACCCCAGCACTGCGACCGTATCCCCTCTCAAGGTAACGCCATTATTGGAATTCGTTCCCGGATTGGCCTGGATGACGGCTCCTGGCCCCACCACAATATCACCGCGGGTAAGCAAACTTGTGCCAGTTTGGTTTATTATGCCCGGACTGCCCATGAAACTCAAATTAACTGGCGTGCGTTGACTTGGCTGCAACGCTTGCTGCTGCTCCGAGGTCATCGGAGCAAGCGCGATGCTCGTTGCACTGAGCGTCGCTTGGAAGTTTTGCACCGTTGGATCAAGGGTGGTGCCGGGAGCGATATAAACTGCTGGGTCAAACCCACTGGCTTGCCGGGTGTCGGCTGCACCCAAGCCCGTGAGCGTGAAGCTGCTGAATCCATCTTGGTTAAAAAATTCCGGCGATAGCAGCAAAGGATCATAGTTGGCTACCGCTCCTCCGACCTGGATCAATGGCACCTGGACGCTAAGCAAGCCTCCCGATTTTCCCACGCCCGCATAGCCTTGGAGGATCGCCGCTACTGGTACCGTTGGCGAATTGCTAAGTCCGGTGAGCACGCCGCCAAGAATAGAAGAAACCGATAGATCCTTGCCCGCATTAATCGTGAGGCTGCCGCCCGAGCCATAAGCGAGCTTGCTGGCGCCATTAACCTGCACTCCGCCGGAAACATTCAGCGTGCCTCCCCCTAGCCCAACCGTACTGCCTTGAATCAAAATTTGTCCACCATTAGTCATCAAAGGCTGGCTTCCGGCGGTGGACGAGCTGGCGCGATCGTCGACCCAAAGCCCCGCCGTGCTCAAGGTGACATCATTGCCGAGGATGAAATAGCCACGATTGCGGTCGTATTGGGCGTTAGTGATCGGACTGGTCGAATTTTGACTACTACTTATAATAGAGGCCCAATTCGGCGAAAGGTCATAAGCGTTGAAGCGCAAGCTGCCGCTGGGGGCAGCTATGTTGCCTTCGATATCGATATTGGCTGCCGATAAACTCAAGGAACCAGCGGCGGGAAGATTCAAAGTGACGCCAGGCGCCACGATAATTTTTCCCAAGTCGCTGCCGGCGGTAACGGTATTGCCTTGGACAATTGGGGTGTTGGTGACGACACCGTTGCCATCTGTTGTACTGGAGTAGCCGACATAGCCGTCGTAGCTGTTATCGATGGAGAGAAGGCCGAACCCGTTCCGCTGCGGATCAACCAAATCAGGTGAAAGCTCGACCAGATTCTGGCGCAACGGGAGATTCTGACTAAGATCCTGGCTTAGCGGCACAGGAGATCCATTGCCATCAAGTTCGAAGGGGTTGACTGCCGCTGCCTTGCCGTCCGGCAGTGCAATGACGATCTCCGGCGGCGTGGAGGTATAACGCACAAAATCGTCTTGCACAAATTGGCCCGGGTGTTTCGGGTCTGGCACCTGCTGCTGCCCGTAAAAGGACAAAGACAATGCGCCGGGAGTTGGCACACCCAAGACCGACTGCACCGTCGGCAAAGCCGCCGAGCCGGCAAAGGTCGTTGCAATGGAGGCCGCGCTTGTCCGCTGGTAGGACCCCGCCACGGTATTGCCAAACAAATCTCCATCGAGTGCCATGGCGGGGGCGGTGATGAAGAGTGAGCCGCCATTTCCCCCCTGGTAATAGGCGGACTCATATTGACTGCCGTTGTGAAACGCTGGATTAGTGTAAGTTTGCGTAACGCCCCATTTCGCATCGGTCGTCGTAAACGTCCCGGTATAGATTCCATCGAAAACGAGATCGGGCGTGGCTTTGGAGATATCGATGAAGTGGCCATTGGACAGGACCTGTGTGGTCTGGACGACACCGGGCAGATAATGAATCCAGCCGCCCGAAACATTGATGGATGAACCGGACTGCATGACGACCGACTCGCCGGCATTCAGCGCCACGGTGCCGCCGGTGGTGGTCAGCTCGCCGACCGAACGCTGGATCAAATTGATATAGCCGGTCGTATCGGCGAGCGGCGTCCCCACCCACTCCTGCCCGTCATAGCTTCCAAACTGCCGGATATCGACATTGATGGTCTGCCCACGGAGCAGCCCGGCGCGCTGCAATGGCGAATTGGCCAGTTGGGGCCCAAGCAATTGGACTGAGACGATGTTCTCAGCCGCCGAGGCATTCTCGACTTGCGAGCCAGAGACATCGATGGTCGCGCCTGAATCAAGGTAGATCTGGCCGTTGGTATTAACAAACGAACCCTTTGCATTTGCATCAAGACCCGTTACCGGCTCATCCAAATACCAGCTTCCGGCATTGAGCGTGACCCCGGAGGTCAACGGAGAGGTAAGGCTCCCCAGGCCATACGCAGGTTTAGTTGGGTCAGATGGAATCGCCGCGCCCGGCGCGAGAATCACCGCTCCGGTCTTTGGGTCGCCGTTTGCCGAGGCCAGATGGATCGCCTGTCCTTGGATATTGACCATCGATGACAGCGCCAGTTGGGTGCCGGTATTGCCGGGGCTCGTCAGATCGGGCAAAATTTGTGTCACACTATTTGGTCCCAGCGTCACGGTGCCTGTTTGCGTCAAGAAAAATTGCAACGAGGTTGGGTTGCTTATGGCCCCGTAGTCGGCCAGCAAATCGACCCGGCCATTCAGAGCCGCCGACGTGGAGCTGTTGATAAAACCGAGCTGATTGACGGTCTGTCCCACCATCGTGACATTGCCGTGCAGCGCTTCGATGAGGCCCATGGTGCCATCCGGCGCCATATCATTGGTCGCGGTGCCGGCGGCGCCGGAAGCTGCCGTGACGTTTCCCGACGGATCGACAACCGCGCCAACATACGCGTCCAGGCCGCGCAAGGACGGATCATTCGAGCTGTGTGCAACCAGTCCGACCTGCAGGCCGGCCGCGAGGATCGTCTGGCCATCTTCGGTCGAGATCGTGCCTCCGTTATATACATTCGGGCCGATCAGGGCAACCAAGCCGCCCGCGTTATCGGCGGTCGCAGGCGCCGTGAGCTGCGCGCCGGGCTGGACTTCCACATTCCCAATGGCAGTCGTGGGCGGTAACGAGAGACCATCAAATAAAACCGGTGTTTTCTGCTGATTGAGCAGATAAGCGATGGCATTGCTGTCGACCGGCAGGGACGAGGCGACGAGCGCATGGGTGTTCACTTGGGACGATCCGCCAAAAATAATGCCGTTCGTGTTGATGACATAAACCTGCCCGCCAGAACCGGGCTTCCCGGTTGGCCCCAGGATGGAGTTGATCGAGCCCAGGATTTGCGAAGGCCGGCCCAAAGGGTCGTTGATTTTATTGAAAGCGATCCATGCACCCACGTTGGCGCCGCCGGCGCCCTGGTCGAAATTGAGCGTCGTATGCGAGCCAACGTTGAACGTCTGCCAGTTCAGCAGCGCTTGCTGCGCGTTCTGCACGATGGTGACCGTTTTTCCAGGCTGGCCATTGGCATCGTTCGATGGCTGCTGGGACATGGAGCCCACGCCGTTCCACGTTCCCGTCCAAATATAGGAGCCGGGATTATTGGGATCGGGAACGATGGTGCCATTGTCGGGGGTGAGGCCGCCGGCGTTCCCCTGCGCAATCGCCGTGGCATTATCGGTCAGACCGTCTTGAACGTTAAGCAGTGCGTTGCCCGGCCGCAGGTTGAACCCAGCGGGATATCGGGGATAGACCGGGGATCCGATGGGAATATTGCGGGCCGCATACTGCAAATTTCGCACGTTTTGCAATGCGGTCGCCGTTCGCGCCAGCATATTTTTGGCAGCGACCGCACCCGGTGAATTCATGATCGTCGGCGCGCCCACGGCGAGGGCCGCGACTGCTGCGGCCGATGACGAGGAACCTCCTTTGCGCAGGATGTTGCCTGCCTCGGTGGGGACGCTCGCCGTCAGCAAAACAAGGAGGCTCGCGAGCGTCCAACGTCCGGCCTTGAACATCCAACGTCCAACGCCCAACACCCAACATCCAAGGCCTGCGACCGAACGCCGAACGTCGAACGCTGAACGCCGAACGCTGAATGCGGAGAAAAATCCATCAACCATAAAGCGCTTCGTTCCCTTCTGTTCCAAGGCCTGAATCCCAACGCTGGCCGGCCCTGCGCTTCAAGCAGGTGCCCGTCACAATAAGTATTGAAAATGTGGATATGCCAGGAAATCGCATCGGATCGTAAAACAGGGATTTTTGGCCCGGGGGAGAGAGGGTCAAGAGATGCGGCTGGCTACGACAGAATTTCACCTGTTCGCAGCGCATCCGTCACCACGCCGTAACACTCCAGGCGCCCTTCAATCCTTGCCACGGATTACGCTGATGAGCACGGATGGTTTTGATGCGGAAGCCATGAAACCAGGAACTGAACAGAGGCGGATTTCTTAGCCACGAAGGGTCGCAAAGATTTAAAGAAATCCTCTCTGTGCTCTTTGTGATCCTTTGTGGCCAACCCTATCAGGAGTTAACGGCGCCTCCTTTTTCCGCGGATCACGCGGATAAACGCGGATCGTTTTAAGTAGGAAACCACGAAACCAGGAACCAAACCGAGATAGATTTTTTACACCAAGGTCGCAAAGAACGCCAAGGTGGAGCGCGTTGTCCCCAACGCGCTGTTCGATAGTGCCACCAGAAAGCGTCTTGAGGACAAGCCGCTCCACCCATGCTGCCGCACGAGAACGCCAAACTAGCGGAGGTTCATCAGCAGCCCAGCGAACATCCATGGTTACACGGCATCGGGTTCACAGTTACTTCACCCATACCTGACGCCTGATCCCTGCACTTGGTCGCTGGCCGGCCCCGCTGATATTTATTGCCGCCTTTTCATGGTCGGGTTGGGCTTTCCCGATGTCGAAAAAAAGCCGGGCCAAGGCGGCGGCCAAAGAGGCGACGAGTGCGAAAGCCCTGGCGTCGAGCGGCGCTTCGCCTTCTTCCGAGCCAAATAGCTTCATGGCTCGCCGGGGTACCTTCCTGGCCAGCGCGATCGTCGTACTCGCGGCACTGGCCGTTTATTACAACAGTTTCTCTACACCGTTTATCCTGGACGACCAATCGGCAATCCTGGACAACCCAACGATACGGCAGCTTGGAAGCGCCTTGTCGCCCCCGCCAGACGCAACCGTGGGCAGCCGGCCCATTCTCAACCTGACGTTTGCTCTCAACTATGCCTTGGGTGGAATGAACGCTTGGGGCTATCACGCCTTCAACCTGCTGATTCACGCCTTGGCCGGTCTCACGCTGTTTGGCATTGTGAGGAGAACTCTGGAATGTGGGCGGGGTGAGGGCACCCCGCCCACAGTATCCGCCAGAGATTTGGCCACGATTTTGGCGCTGGCCGTGGCGGTGCTCTGGGTCGTGCATCCGCTCCAGACCGAAGCGGTGACCTATATTTCACAGCGGGCCGAGTCGCTCATGGGACTCTTCTATTTGCTGACGGTGTATTGTTTTATAAGGAGTCAGGATTCAGGAGCCAGGAGTCAGGAGAAGCGATCTGGCTTCCGACCTCTGGCTTCTAGCCTCCCTGTCCTCCGTAGCCCTGAGCTTGCCGAACGGGGAGAAGGAGGATGGCTTGTGGCCTCCATCCTCGCCTGCCTGCTGGGTGCGCTGAGCAAGGAGGTCATCGTGACTGCGCCGGTGATCGCGCTGCTTTATGACCGCACCTTCATCGCCGGTTCATTCCGCGAAGCCTGGCGATTGCGCTGGCCGTATTATCTCGGATTGGCGTCCACGTGGTTGTTGCTCGCATGCCTGATGACAGGCCTGCACCAGCGGGGTGTCGGCTTTGACCAGGGAGTGCCGTGGTGGAACTACGCGCTGACCTCATGCCGGTCAGTAGTCCTCTATCTCAAACTGGCCGTCTGGCCGCATCCCCTCGTATTCGACTACGGCACCAAGGTGGTCCACCGCGCCAGCGAAGTCGTGCCGTACGCTTTGATTCTGGTCGGATTGTTGGCAGGCATGGTGATTGCGCTGCGACGCCGGCCCATCATCGGGTTTGCCGGCGCCTGTTTTTTTACGATCCTGGCACCAACCTCAAGCATCGTTCCAGTAGCCGGACAGCCGATGGCCGAACACCGCGAATACCTGCCGCTGGCAGCAGTGATTGGGCTGGCGGTGCTTGGGCTGCACACCTGGATTGGACGACGCAGCCTGGCGGCATTTGCGGTGGCTGCCGTTGGGCTGGGCTGCCTGAGTGCCCGGCGCAACGAAGACTACCGCAATGAACTGACCATCTGGAATGATACGACGGCCAAACAGCCCGACAACGCGAGAGCCCACCTCAACCTCGGAAATTCCCTCGCGCACATTCCAGGCCGCCTGCTTGATGAGATCGCCGAGTACAAAGCGGCCCTGCACCTGCAACCAGATTACGCCGAGGCCCACAACGACCTGGGCGTTGCGCTCGCCCAGATCCCCGGCCGTTTGCCTGAGGCGATGGCCGAGTACCGAACCGCCCTGCACCTGAAGCCTGATTACGCCGATGCGCATAATAACCTGGGCGATGCCCTGTTGCTGGTTCCGGGCCACCTGCCGGATGCGACTGCCGAGTATCGGGCAGCCCTGCGCATCAAACCGGATTACGCCGAGGCCCACCTCAACCTGGGATTTGCCCTGTCGCAGGCCCCGGGACACGTGCCCGAGGTCATGGCGGAGTATCAGGCGGCTTTGCGCATCAAGCCAGACTACGCCGAGGCGCATTACGACCTGGGTAATACGCTGTCACAAATCCCAAGCCGGGCGTCCGACGCAATCGTGGAGTACGAGTCGGCGCTGCGCATCAACCCCAATTACGCGGAAGCACATTACAACCTGGGCCGTGTCCTGTCGCGGATTCCGGGCCGCGTGCCTGATGCGATCGTCCATTTCGAGGCGGCATTGCAGCTCAGGCCGGATGTAAAGGAAGTGAGGGAGGCACTGGATCAATTACGCGCGAAGGAATGAGTAAAGACGAGTTTGTCATTCCTCATTGGTCCCCGGACTTGTCACCCATACCAATCCCTTTCACCACGGATTACGCGGATCAACACGGATAGATTTAAGGAGGAAACCCGGAAGCCAGGAACCGAACAGTGATACTCTTCTTTACACCAAGGCCGCAAAGAACGCCAAGGTGGGGCGCGTTGCCCCCAACGCGCTCATGAACGCGTCGGGACGCCGCGTTCCACCCCAATCTTATCCGGTCGCTTCGTTTTCTTATCAGTGATCATCCGTGCACATCAGTGGTTAAACAGCATGAAGTTCCCGTATCCGTGGCAAACTTCAGGGCTTGGATTTTGCCTCCTGTTTTTCGAGCGCAATGAACCACTTTAGTTTTGCCCTGACATATGCGTCGTTCGGAAGGATGCGCACGGCTTCCTCATAACTTGCCTGCGCATCGTTCATTGAACCAAGAAGACGTTGATAAATCGCCCCGCGAATTTCGCAAAGGCGGGCCAGGGTCGCCGGAGGGGGAATCTTTTGTCTGGCCTGGTCCAGGTGGCCGAGGGCCCGTTGGGCAATTTCCCGGGAAAGTTTGCCCTCGCCCGCCTGCTGGCAAAGAATGGCCACTTGCATCAGATTCAGGCCATAATCGATGTGCCACTCCGCCGTCTCTGGTTTGCTGGAGTTAATAAGGTCCTGCAGCTTTAATTCAGCCCGGTCAGAATCACCTTTTTCGAAAAGTTTCCGGCTGTCGGCCAAAGTTTGTCCAACCGACACGGTTGGGGAAGGCGGCGACGCCGGTTGGACTTCCTGGGCAACAACGACACTGGCCAGGAGCATGCCTGCGCCAATGATGGCGGATAAGTGCAAGGAGAGTGAGTTCATGACGAAGTAAACAGCGACAGATTTTTTGCCACGAAAACTCACAAAGATTTCAAAGAATATCTCTCTGTGCTCTTTGCGATCTCTTGTGGCCAAACATATCAGTGCCCATCAGTGATTAAACGCTCCGATCCTTTTCACCGCGGATCACACGGATAGGCACGGATAGATTAATGGTTTGTAGTTTGATGTTAGACTTGGGCGTTGGATGTTCAGCGACGCCCTACGGCGTCGCTTTCTGATCGAGCAGTTTGTCCTGATAGTCCTGCACCAGGTTTTCCAGTTTGACGCGGGTGACACCGATGAAGGGTTCTTTCTCGCTGAGGGCATTGCCCAGGCTGAAGTCTTCGTAGCGGTTCAAGATTTCGTTTCCGACCTTGAACAGCTCCGCATTCCTCGTCTCGAGGTAAGCGACGCGCCGATCGAGCACGAGTTTGTCATCCGCCAGCTTGGCGCGCTCCGCCTCCGCGACGCCGGCGTCATCGTGGGATTGCCGGTAGGCCGCCTGCCATTTTCCCAGCACGTCCTTGAGCTTCGCTATTTCCGCGTCCTGGTCGGCGACCTTGGCGGTGAGCCCGGCGATGGCGGTGTCGGCCACCGCCTTGTCGTCCGTGGCATGTTTTTTTATCAGCACAAGCTGGTCGTCCAGCGCCTTGTTTTTCGCGTCGCTGTCGGCCTGGGCGCCCTGGAGCGTGGCGATCTGGTTCTGCGCGTCGCGCAGTTGGAGCATGGTGCTGCGCAGGGTTTCGCGCAGGCGCGTTTCTGACGCATCGTCGGCGGCGGCCCGGGGCACGGCGCATGAGAGCATCAGCAATCCGAGGAAGAGGACGGCATGACGAACGCCGAACGTTGAACGTCGAACACTGAACGCCGAACGCTGAACCTTGAACTTAGAACCTGGAACATGGAATAAGGAATGGCGGATGGCCAACCTTGAACGTTGAACCTGGAACATTGAACTTGGAAAGGTGAACATGGTTGGAGGTTAGAATTTACCGTTGAGATCCATTTGGAAAACGTCGCTTTTCAAAACCGGGCCAACGAGCTGGCTGGCACTCATCCAGTGAAGCCCGAGCCAGACGCGGGATGAAACCGCGAGGGCGCCATTGAGCGTGTAGCCCTTGAGATTGGTGCCGGCGGCACTGGCGCCGAAATCAGAATCAACGAAGCCATCCACCACGGAGTCGGATTCGACGCGGCGGTAGTTCACGCCAATATTCCAATCCCACCGTTTGGCCAGGGCCACTTTGCCCACCTTCAAACCTACAATCCACGCCGTGCTGCCGCCGACAAAATTACCGAGAACCGTTGGCGCAAGGTTGGGGCCGCGATTGTTTACCGCGTTGGCCGCGATGGCCTTCCGGTCAAAGGCGAGATTCCTTACGTATTCGCCCGAAAGGGAGACCTGAAAGGGTTCAAAATGATTGTAGTCCAATTGTCCGGTGCCCGCGAGTTCGTGAAACGGCGTGGCGAGTCCGAAATATTGAAACTGGTTGATCGTGCCGAAATTATTGAGCGAATTTGACTCAATGTTGCGCAGAGGCATGTAGGTGTTGCCATTCTGGGCAAAGGACGGCCGAGTGTCGTCGGTGTTTCCCGAATCTGCGGAGCTGAGCGGGGTGAACGGAGTGGAAAGTTTGCCTTCAATATTCTGGTAATAGTAATAGGCGCCGCCGACCTTGAAGTCGAAATCCTGGGTGACTTCCCAATCGGTGCCAAGTTGGGCGGCATAGAGCCACTTGTCCTCGCTTTTGAACTTGTGCGCCTGATTGGAAGCAAAATTGAGGTCGGTGTTGTAAACGGGGAAGGCTCCAGCCGTGAGAAAAGGCGTGATGTCCTCGTTGACCGGATATTTCCCCTGCGCAGCAATGCCGTCGAAACCGATGTCATCAACCCAGATCATGCTGCTGGTCGTAAAAAACGGGTTGTCGAAACGGCCGAATGAAACGGACAGATCTTCGTCCGGCAAGCCGCCGACCTCGTATTTGAGGAAGGCGCGATCCAGCCAGATGGCATACTTGCTGAAATTACCGCCCTGGGCCGAGTTGGCCGCGCCGAGGCTCTGGTTCTCCGTGACGGGGGAATTATTCTCACCGGTGCCAACGCGAATGCCCGACGTGAATCCGTCGCCCAAATCGATCGCCGCGCCAATACGGGCGCGCAGCCGCACGCGGGTGCGATACTGGTCAACATTCAACTCCGACGGAAAATTGTTGTTGGATTGGCTGGTATCAAAAGGCGCGCCCGTATTGATGGCATTGAAATTCGGGAAAGCCCCGGTGTTGTCATTGCCCGCGGGATAATAATCATCCTCGTAGCGAATGCGGACGTCGCCAAAGGGGGTGAAGCGAGACACCCACGACGGAATGGTGTTCGGGGCCGCCCAGTGCTCCTGCCTGGCCTGGGCCAAAACCTCCGTTTTGATTTCATCGCGCAACTGCGCCTTTACAATCTCCGGGACATAGGTCACGCGCACGGTGTCGTCTTCGGGCGCGGGGGCCGTCTGCGCAGCAGCGATCCGCCCAGTGGCGGCAGCGTCCGTCGCAGCAGGAGATTGTTGGGCGGCGGTGTCGGGCGCGGCCGGAGCCGACGAGGCTGTTGCACTCGTCGCCGCCGAGGCTGGCGCACTTGCCTCCGCCTGCGTTGCAGCGGATTGCACGACAGGAGAAGTCTGGGGCGCGGAAGGTTGGGCATTGCCTGTCGCTTGGGCCACGGCCGCCTGCTGTTTGCCGGCAGCCTCAATCGCGGCGATTCCCTTGGCGGTGGCGATCTGGATCTCGGCGATTTCTTTGGCGGCTGCCACCTGTTTGGCCGCGATCTCTTCCGCGGCGGCAATCTGGATGGCGGCAGCCTCCTTGGCGGCGTCCACCTGTTTGACGGCAGCCTGGGCTGCGGCCGCTTGCGCGCGCGCCGTGGCCGCATCGTCCTGGGCCTGTTTGAGCAGCCCGTCGGCATCTTGTTTCGTAATGACACCGCGCTCGACCAGGCGATTGATCAAATTGTCCGTCACGTTTTCGGAAACGGGTGTTGGATCGGCCGCCGCCATTGGCACGACCAGGATCGTGCACATGAGAAATGTCAGCAACTGGGTGGGCAGCCGGCGAAGGGAAACGTGTACTTTGGAGAGCATGGGAAAGAGTAGCGAGTAGCGAGTAGTGAGCATCGAGTAGAAAGTCGTTCAGGGCTTAGTCATTGGTCATACGTTACTGGTAATTTGTAGTTAGTAATTGGTAATTCGGCCTTCGGCACTCAAACTTGTCTGTTTTATTCGCGTCCATCTGCGTCCATCTGCGGTTAAAAAACTGAGTGTCATTTGCGGTTAAAATTAATTAGGCCGCAGGGCAGTAACGCGCATGACAATCGGCATGGGCATACCAGCCGGCGGGGGATCCGGCAACTGGAGGCCGTTCAGGGCATTGTCCTTGATCGCTTGTTCGAACGCAGGGTCGCCGGTTGAAGACACCAATTGGGCCCGGGTAACTCGGCCAGTGCGGTCGAGCCAGACGCGGATCTCGTCGCGGAAGCCGGCGTTGCGCGTGTGATCGTTTTTGCGCAGGGCATCCCCGATCGCCGCCTGCACCTCGCCGGCGTACCAGCCCCAACGGCTGCCGATATGGCCGCCACTGCCGCCCAAAGTGCCGTTGCCGCCAGAACCACTAAGGCCAAATCCATCGGCCGGGCCATTGCCTTTGATGCCCGTGCCCAACGAAGGCGATGGCGGCGCGGGCTTGTCATCGGGTTTTTGCTCGTTTGGATCCACCGGCGTTTGCTCGATCATTTTCTGCTCCTGAACCTCCGGGGGCGGAGGTGGCGGCGGAGGGAGAAGTGGCGGCGGCAGCAGCTTGACCATGGTGATCTCCTGCTCCCGGCGCGGCGGCGGAGTATGACTGGAAGCCAGTTGCCGGGCAACCGTAACGCCAACGATGATGATGACGGCCGCCACGCCCATCGCGATACCATACCGGCGAAGAAACCCCCGCTCGTCGATGTCGTCATCAAAGTTCACGGTTCGCAGTTCACTGTTCACGGTTGGCCGTCCGCGGTTCATCCCTCGAAGGTTACGGTTAACTGTTGGCGGTTCAGAGTTCACGATCGGTTGATAATTAGTAGTTGGAAATTGGTAATTCGTTATTCGTCATCGGTCATTCGTCATTCGTCATTCGGAAATTGGGTGTTCGATGTTGGATGTTGGGCGTTCACGGTCAGTGCTTCGGCTTGGTCGCCAAGCCCACTTGGGTGATATCCAGGCGCCCGAGCACATCGAGCACGTCCATGATGCCTTGGTACGGCGTGAGGCTGTCGCCCTTGACCACCACCGGAAAATCCGGCGTCTGCGACTTTATTTGCGCGAGGCGCTGCTCGAGCTCAGGCAAGGTGACCGGAACCGTATCGAGAAAGATTTTGCCCTCATTGTTGACCGTGATCGCCTTGGTTTTCGGTTTGGCCAGGCTGGGTGCAGTGCTGGCTTTCGGCAGGTTGACTTTCATGCCCTGCACCGAGGCGGTGCACATCAGAATGAAAATGACGAGCAGCACGTAGGCCAGGTCAAGCATCGGGGTGATGTTGATGTCGTCGTACGGCTTGTCTTCCTGGATTTGCATTTTTAGTTCACGGTTTACGGTTCACAGTTCACGGTTGGCTGTCCTTGGTCCTTGGTCCTTGGTACTTGGTACTTGGGAGTTGGTATTTTGTAGTCTGTACTTAGGCGTTCGAAGTTCAGCGTTCAACGTTCGGCGTTGTTTCATTCCCTGTAAAACTCCGCCATTTTGGTCACGAATTCGTCGATGAAGACGTGCATGTCGGCCGTCGCGTCTTTGACGCGGGTAATGATATAATTGTAGCCGAAGAGCGAAGGGATGGCGACGGCCAGGCCGGCCACGGTGGCCAGCAAGGCAGCGGCGATGCCGGGCGCGATGGCGTTGACGTTGACGTCGCCCGCCGCGGCGACGGCGGCAAAGGTGATCATGACGCCGACCACAGTGCCGAGCAGGCCGAGAAACGGACCGCCGGAAATACAGATGGTGAGAAGCACGATGAGCTTGTTGATTTTCTGGGTCTCGCGCACGAGGCCGCCGTCGAGACTGGCGCGGATGGCCTGGATCGACCGGCCGGACAGGCCTTTCCTGCCGCCGACAACGCCCACGTTTGTGTCCGCCGCCAGGCGGTGCCTGATCTCCTCGACGCCGATGTGATAGATCCGGTAAACGGAGGAACTGCGCATCGCCCTCTGTCCTGTCTTGTCCACCCGGCCACCCAAGGTCCGGGCCGACTCGGCATCGCCGCTGTCGAGCACCGTAAGATCGGACGCCACATGGCGCCACTCCTTCATGAACGCCGCATTGCCTTTGCTGATCCCATTCAGGTACGAAATTTTATTGACCATCACAAACCAGCTGATGCACGCCATGACCCCCAGCAGGCCGATGACCACCCAGCCATCCACGCTGAGCGATTTGAAAATAATCCCGAAGTAACCGGTGCTCAGCCAGCTCAGCCAGTTCGTCTGCTGTTCGTCCGCGCCCAGCACCAATAATTTCGCGGCCCGATCATCCCCACCCTGCCCAATGGCCGCCAGCTTGATGTAGCCGGCAGGACGCGCGACCTTGGAAATTTCCAGCTCATCCATCTCGCCATTGAAGCCGACATCGCCAGCCGAGCCATCACCGCCGATTAACGCAGCACTGTTCAGCGCGGGCAGCGGGTTGTTCACGGTCGCGTAAGACTCGCCATCGAGGTACAGCGTGATGTTCGATGCCGTGGACACGACCGCGAGATGGTGCCAGCTGCCGGCCGCGATCGGCGCCCCAGCCGAATTTCGCTGGGTACCCCTCGCACTCGTCACCTCGACAAAGGGAGTTCCATTGTCCACGCCAATGAGAACAGCGTTGGCACCATCCCGCCGGCTATAAATCACCGCGTCCGGCTGCAAGGCGACCGGTTTGACCCAGGCGGACCAGGTCATCTCGCCGCCATCGCTCCACGCCAGCGAGGTTGAAGCGGGAATGGTCACTGCGCCATGGCCATCGAGCCGCAGCCCGCTGCCGATCATCGAACCGTCGGCCGACACGCCGGCGTTCTGCGCGTTGTTGCCGTTGGCCGTGTAGTCACTGGGCGCCACGTTATTCCCGGCAAAATGATAAACCAACACCGTATCGGCATCGTAGGTGCCCTTCGGATCGTCGCCCTTCGGCGCCTTGTTGTCCCGATTGCCATAATAAAGCCAGAGGCTGGTGCTGGTTCCCGGCTTCAAGTCCGGGACTTTAACCCAAACGAACGCTTCATTGAGGACGGAATCGAATTTTTCGATGTGATACGGAAGCAGCGTCTTGTCGTCGGCCGCAACGAAACGCAGGTCGTCCCCGTTTTCGTTGGCATTGCCAAACTGGAAATTTCCGTCGTGCAGCCGGATCAACACCGCCGTCGTGCCGATCGGATCGGCAATGGCCACGCCCGCGGCGCTGGTGTCCACGGTGATTTTCTTTCGCAGCGTCCAGTCGCCATTCCACCACGCCTGGGCCGGATTGGAAAAGGTCAGCATGACCAAACAACCGAGAAACAGGTACTTTATCGAACCTGGCAGAATAGAACGAAACAGGTGGAGCGCGTTGTCCCCAACGCGCTCGGAGCGTCTTGAGGACAAGACGCTCCACCTCGACTCGTCCCTACCCGTAATTCGATCTGCGAGATTCAGTCTGAAGTTTGCTTTTGCCGATGGCATGGTCGTGCGTTGTGAGGAGCGAGAAGCGAGTCGTATGAGGTTCACTGGATTGTCATTAGTTGTTTGGTACTTGTTGAATGTCGGCCCTTCGAGAAGGTCAACGAGCGGTCGTTACGTTCTTGTTACTTCATGCCTAACACCAATCGCCTCTTGCTTTTGGATTTTGGCAGTACGAGGCAGCTTGTCCGCCGCAGCCTTGTGCGAAGGGCCGACACGCTGCTAATAGTCCACTCCTGCACGAAACGTGACGCGGATATCGTGGGCCTTGGTCGTCGACTGGCTGGTCAGCGGATCAGCCGCATCGATCGAGCCGCTAAAATGGTCCAGCACCTGGATCCGGCTGCCCATCCCGAGACTCTCGAGGCTAAAACGGGAAGCTTGTTCGGGTAGAGGACTGTTGGTGGTTACCCAGCCGGCATCGCCAAAGAGATAAAATCGCCACTCGCCGGTTTTCTGGCCCAGCCAGCTGATGACCGAGGGGCTGCGAAACTCGAGCGAGCTGCAGAAGGCATTGTCGCCGGGCACTTCGCCCTCGAGATAACCGCGCACCGTCTCCAGGCCACCGGCGCTGAATTGCTCCTGGCTGAGCAGAGGCTGGTCGGCGATCTGGCCCTGAATCTTACCGAAAATCTGCAGGCCTGCCGGCAAATCGTGCGTGTGCGACAGATCGCCGCGAAGATAGATAAAGCTGCCTCCCGCCCCGAAGCGGCTGTTATCGAACTCAGCCGAAGAGCTGCCCAAGCCGCGCAAATGGAAGGTGACACCGGCATTGAGTTCGGTAATGGAGCCCTGGGGTGCCCACGTCGCGCTATAGTTTGCGCTGAAAGGATAATAAGTGACGGGGGCAGGTCCATGGACACCGGCCACCGTTACATCGACATAGGCTCGTTTATAATCGAAGCCCAGGCTGATGGAGTGATAGAAATCCACGCCAAGGGGCAGGCTGAAACTGGCCCGGAGGCCGAGCGTATCATTGCGACCGGTCACAACCGCGTTTCCAAGCGTGGATACCTGGCTGTCTTGTTTCGTCCCTTGGACCATCAGGCTCAGCCCTTCGACGCTGGGAACCGGCGCGAGATAGTAGGCGGAGAAAACTTCCGCATCCTGGAGGCGTTGCGGCGCAAGCTGGAAACTGAAACCGGCCGAATGCCCCAATTGCCAGAGATCGGTGTCGCTGACCGAGCCGTTCAAGCGAAGCGGTTTGGTGTTGGGGCTTTGTTGGTTGTTCAATTCGAGACTTCCATGCAGCGGCAGCGTGTCTTTCACGTTCAAATCGACATCGACCGTGCCCGGCAGTTTTCCCTGGCTCAGCACGGGTGTCACCCGGCGGTCGGGCCACTGGTTCAAGGCGACAATGTCGTGCGGGACTTCGTTGAAATTGATCACTTTGCCCTCGGCCAGCGATGGCGCCTGGGCCTTGACCTGGTCGGGTGAGAAATAACGCGCCCCGTGGACCCGCAGCCGCCCCACCGTGGCCTCGATCACGTGCAGATAGACGATGCCGCCCTTGACCTGCTGCCGGGGGATTTCCACGGCGACGGTCTGGTAGCCTTTGTCGTGATAAGCTTTCTCGAGCGCGCTGCGCGCCTGCTCGACATCCACACCTGTCCGACCCGGGCCGAGAAAGGGATAAACCGCATCTTCGATTTCTGTCACGGTCAGGTGGTGCGCACCCTTGACCCGATATTCCTGGATAAAAAGACGCCCGGAATTCTGGTTTTCTTGGGCCGGCGCAGGAGGCCCGCTTTCATCGGCGCTTGACAGTGTCGAGGCCTCCGCCCGTGTCGCCGACGGCGCGCCCAGCCAGGCGGCTAATGATAACAGCATCACTGCAAGGAACGATTTTTTCCGCTGTGCGTTAGGTTGCCGAAATTGCAGGTCGGGCTTTACGCCCGACACCTGTCCACCTGTGACCGGAAGTGTCGGGGATAAACCCCGACCTACAATCAAACGTGGCAGACAGGTTGGACGACAGCTTTTAAGAAATGGAAGCACTAGCGGGAGTAAGAAATTGGAAAGTCGCGGCCCCTGGACGGAGCCGCGACATTGATTAACCAAGTCAAAATTGGATTTAACTTTGACGGTACGGTGGTGCTATGGATTCGACAAGCTCACCACTAGCAGCACCGTGAAAGAATGCCGGTGGCCGCACTGTGCAGCCACCGGCAGTTAAGGTTTCAGAGCAAAGAACAATCTAAACTAACTCAAGCAAGGATCTGCTGCTTGCGGCGGCGGATCGCAACGAAGCCCAATGACGCCACGCCGAGAATCGCGGCGTAGACCGAGGGTTCCGGAATGGTGCTGAACGTCACGTTGCCATTGCTGAAGATAGCAAGCGTACCAATGAACGTGCCCGGGGTGCCCGCGACCGAACTCGGAGAGAGCGAATACAGATCGGAAGCAACGTAGGATCCGGTGATGTCCGCGCTGTTCTCGAACTGCGTCACAGGAGTGAAGCCGTTACCGAAGGCGGTGTTGGTGGTGCCTTCCTGTGCGCTCCAAGAACCCGAGGTGCCGTTGGATACGGTGAACGAATTGCCGATTGTGACGCCACCTTGGGTGGAGACGCCGTAATTGTTATAGAGACTCGCAATCTTCGACGTTGTCGAGGACGATGCAGTCGAACCATCCCTATTCCACGGTGTTCCGGTCGCATTTCCGTCAAGCAGGGAGGAATTCGCCTGGGAGCTGGCAAACAAGGTATGGCTGACCTCGCCGTCAGGACCGGTTTGGCCAGTTTCCACCGCGCCGACTGTGCCCCAGAGCACGTCCGAGCGGGAAGCCCAGCTGGAACCGTAGACGCTATTGATGCTATTGGCGCCATCGCTCAACAGGTTCGTCAGCGTAACAGTGCCTGAAACCGCTTCGAGCAAGGAAACCGAACCGAGGTCGATTTCCAAGTTCGTGGCAGATCCAGTGCCACCGGTCGCTTTGAAGCCAAGTATGATGTCGGCAGAATTAGCCTGGGCATAGGCCAATCCGGAAAAGCCCATCGCGAGAAGGGCGGAGATGATGATTTTTTTCATTTGGTTTCTTATTTATTGGTTAGACTGAAAGGTTGATCAAAACACAGAGCCACCGTCGACCGTGCGGCTGACAAGCATGGAGGTGAGAGCGATGCCGGAGAAGGTCACATCCGACGTCGTGCGAAGCGTATTGGAGATCAGGTTGATCGCGTTCTGCTGCACGGCGGGCAGGCCAGGCAGGTAGTAGGTGTGCTCGTAGCCCCAGTAGGTATAGTCACCGGTCTCGATGTCTGCGTCGGTGCCGGACTGACCGGCGTAGTTGAGGAGAACCGCACCACCGGCAACGGCGGAGTTCTTATCGGACTTGCCGAGATAGGCGATCTGGACGAAAGGATTGCCGTTGGTATCGACTGCCGAGGCGGAAATCGGAGCTTCAAGATCCTTGGCGAGGGTGCCGCCGCTGGAGAAACCTTGGTCACCACCACCGGGAGCGAGAGCCAAGCCGGTGATCGTACCGCCGCTGATCACCGCTTCGGAGAGGACTTCAACCTGGTTGAGACTGGTGCCCAGAGTGACTTCGGCCTCGGTGACTTCGCGGGTGCCGGAATCGTTGTTACGGCCTTCGGCCACAACGTCGTAGATCGCGTCAGCCGAGTTGCCCGTGAATTCCGACAGCGGCAGAATGCCGGCGGAAATCAGAAGGCTCCACTGTTGCGGTGTGATATTGCTCAACGCCGCGTAAGAAGTAGACGGGATGGAGGGATGGTTTTGGCCTTTGACCGCGTAGAACTGAACGACACCCGTGCCGTTGCCGGCCGGGTTCTCTTCAGTAAGGACCGGCGTCTTGAAGATCGTCGTGGCCTGGAAGGAGTCCGAGTTGGCCGCCTGGGCCGTGGCCGCAGCGTCAAAAGTCGCCGTACCGGAGGTCAGGACGGTCGCACCGGAGATCGTTCCATCAGAATTCTTGGTGAGGGCACCCAAGGTGTTGCTCGCGCTCATCCAAGTCTGGGTTGAGGTGAAAGAAGTGCCGGGAATCGTGGTCAGGCCTGCCGTCAGGACGTGCACGCCGCCGACCGAACCGCCGAAAGCGGTCTGGATGACGACTGAGGCGCCAGCCGACGGGCCGCTTTTCAGTGTGCCGGTGATGACCGCTTGCGCGTCACCCGTGAAATCGGCCGTGGTGCCGCCAATGGAAGCACCTTTTGGGGTGTTGAGGCTGTCGACGATCGCGTCGTAAGTCGCCTTACGAAACGCCGTGGATCCCGTGATTTTCACGAAGGTTTGAGCAGACGCCATGCTGGCGACCGCGGTAGCGAGCAAGCCCGCTGTGATCAATTTGAATGTCTTCATTTTTCTACCGTGTTATTATGAGGTTAGTGTCGTTTGAAACGGAGTTCGCATGAGCGGCCAAATGACCGATCAGGCAAACTATTCCCCGCTCCGGAGAGGAGAATACCCCATGATTGTCGCAAAAAGCCGTCGATTGTGTGACTCTTCTGTGAACGCTCGGTGTCGGAAGCGTGTGACAGGATGGTGACAGAAATGTTTTTGAATTCAAAAACATGGGGTTCAGCTTTTGTCCGGCACGACGGCCTTCATCGCCGGCGCTGGCGCACCCAACGGGGCTCCCGCGCCTGTCGCCGTAGCAACCGGGGTCGTCAGCGTCAGTTCGGCCACCGCCTCCGGAATTTTCAGCTTGATGAAACGCTGGCGGCAGATCTCGAGGTTGCCGGGATCGTTGCGCAGGGCGGAGGCCAGGCGGCGGGCATTCTCGCGGGCATCATCATGGGCGCCACCCGCCGCCGCCGCCACGATCTCACGCTGCCAGAGCAAAAGCGAAAAAGCGCCGGTCTCCGGCGTTTGCCGGTCGATTTCGGCCAGCACCCGCTGGGCTTCAGCGAACTGACCCTGCTGCATCAGGGCGTCGCTCTAATACATCGCCAGCAATCGAAAATCCTGCTGTCGGGTGGCGCTGCCTTCGTAGAGCAGTCGGGCCAGGTCCACCCACCCTTTTCGCCCGCTGATTTCCGCGAGCATGGTGACGGCCTCCGGCTTGTCCCCGAAGTCCTTCACGTACGACACGATTTCCTGCTCCCACCGGGCCAGCTCGGCAGGCTTGGTGGGCGTCAGCATGACGATCCGCAGGACGCGGGCGCCTGTTTCCTTGGGGAAATGGGCGCAGGCGAGATCCGCCGTCTGTCGCGCATCGGCGACCAAGCCGGCCGCCTGTTGGTAACCGGCGAGATCGGCATAACCGACAAAGTTGTCCGGTTGGGCCTTGACGAAAGTGGAAAGTGCTTCGATCGCCCCCGTCCGGTCCTGCGCGGCCCAGAGCACCTTGGCCACCACCGCCAAAGACCGGTTGGTTTGCTTTAAATCAGGATAGCCGTCGAGAAGCCGGCGGGCCGCAGCCGGCCCCTCGGCGTTCAGCGACGCCTGGACTTCATACGTCCGGAGCAGCGTTCCGTTCGGGCGGGGAAACTGTGACGCGAGTTGTCCCCGCAGCAGTTTGAGGGCCTGGCCATCGCGTCCTGTTGCCGTGAGAAGGCCGAGCGTGGCCTCAATCAAGTTCTGATTGTCCGGCATGCGCCCCAGGCCTTCCTCCAGCAGGCTGACCGCACGTTCGGTCGCGCCGGCGGATTGCAAATAGTGGGCGGCCTGCAGCCGGCCGGCGACATTGTCCGGGTCATTGTAAAGGCCTGAATTCATGGCGACAAAGGCCATCCCGTAGTCTTTTGCCGCCACGGCCGATTGCATCGCGACGAACTGCTGCGCACCCATTTCCTGCCGGATTCTTTTCACGCGCAAAAACGCCACGTCAAAAAAACCGACCTGGTCGATCTTGCGCACATCGCGCAACCAGAGGTAGCCGGCCGCACCGACCAGCGCGTAGCAGGCCATGCAGGCGATCCCGGCCACCAGCGCCAGTCTCGACCCGTTGATGCGCAGCGAGTAGGTGTGCTTCTGCTCATTGCGATAAAGGGAAAGGCCGCCAAAAAGGTAGGTTCTCAGCGCAGTCTGCCCGGATAAAGCGGTCGTCGTTTTCATCAGTTCTTGGAGCTTATGGTTTGATCGACGCCGGGGCTGGTGCACTTGCAGACAACGGGGTTGTCGCACTTGCCGCCGACAAGGCGGGTGCACTTGTCGCCACCGAGGCACCGGCCGCAAGGTGCTCGAAGGCAAAAAAGTTTAAATCGTGCGGCTTGGTTTCAAAAAACTCCTGGACCAGTCCCGGGTTGGCCGTGAATCGCGCCAGTACAAACACGTCTTTGTGTCCCTTGGCATCGCTCGTCTCCTCGCGAAAGGCCACGGTCAGGCCCGCCACCTCGCGAAAATCCGAATAGCGAACCCGAATATCCCCGGTGTATTCTTCGCTGACCTCCTGGAAGTTTTCGGCATCGATGCCGGCCATGTAGTGCGAACCATCCGCGCGCAGCACCGAGATCCGGTAAATTTTCCGTCCATCCAAGGTCCCGTCCTCGACTCGCTTGAAGGCGTAGCCCTCCATTTCTCCAAACAACGGATTGACGAATTCCGAAAGATAAATCCGGCCGCCAAGCGACTCCCTTGATACGACCTGGGGCCTGCCGCCGGGGACTTCCTGCCAGAATTGCGTGCCATCAGCGGAGAGAATGTAACGCGTACGATCCCCCACCAGCACATGCAGTCGAAACCGGTCGGGTCGCAGTTTGAACAAGAGAAGCCGCTGCTGCTTGCCATCGGCGTCCGTGAGCGTGCCTTCAATCGTATAAGCGCGCAGATGATCCAGCGCCAGGTCCTTTTGGTTGCGGCGCGAAAACTCGGCCATGATATCCGCCGCTGTCAGCTCTTTCGGTTTGGCCGGTGCCAGCTGCGCCGAAACCGTCCCGGCCTGGCGCACATCCGTGAGCAACGGGACCAGGTCTTCATCCTCGATGCGGCCTTCGAGCAACCGGCGGTAAGAGGCTTGGGAGGTACCCTTTAATTTTTCGATCAACCCGGCGGCGGCCTCCGGCGTGGAAGCCTCCATGCCGCCGGTGTGCGCCAGCACCACCTGCACACGCTGGCAGGCGAGCGCCTCGCGCAAGGCCGCCTGCGGCGCGGCGGTGAGCGGCACCGCCAGGTGGCGCAGCAGCATCGATTCGAAATCGCTGGCGGAAATACGGTCGGTGAGCAGGCGCTCCAGGCTGTCCGGCTGCTGCCACTGCAATTCCTCGAGGAAATGCTGCGCGGCCGACGCGAGGGCGGCGGGCGGGCACGATGGCGCCAGTTCCAGCATCCAGCCTCTCACGCGCGCGAGCTGCGCATCGCTGAATTTCGGTACGGCTGGTTCGCTGTCGGCAGCTCTTTTCACCGGCGCAGTTACACCCGCAGCTGGTGCAGCCGATTCGCCGGCAGGAGCCAGTTTCAGCGTCAGGATCCCGTCGGCGACAGGTGAGTCTGCTCCGTCGGCAGCAGGTGCAGCCTGCCCCGCGGCCGTGCCCCAGACGGCAAGCCCCATTGATATCAGAAATCCGGATACGCCAGTAAGTCGCATAAATGCAGGCCTACTTTCGGCTGGGGGATTTTCCGAGGTCAAGGGAGGCGTACCCATCCCGTCGAAATTTCACCTGTTTGCAGCGAATCGGTCACCAGCCTGTAACAATCGGCGGCATTTCGGGCGGCCCCCCGAAATGCGTAGTGGGTAGTTGGTGGCAACGAGTACGTCTGCCTTCAGAATTCAGCGTTCGACATTCGGCGTTGGAGGTGCGCAAGGAACCTTTGCAAATGACCAATGACGTTTGGCGAATTACCAATCACCAAATACTAACTACGAACTACGAATTACCAACTACCCGCCGCCTCGCGGCGAATGTTGCATTATGGCAACGGAATGCAGGCGCTCGTGTAACATTTTGGCGACTGGGCAAGCATGCCTTGACGGCAGCAGCGGATGAAGGGTAGACGCCTGACATGCGCAGTTCGGTCAGCTCCTTGGGCCCGGCTGGCGGAAGCCTGCCCGTTACCTAACCAACCCTACCACCATGGCCGTCGTGTCTTCATCGAATGCAGAAAAACTCCAGCGCCCGGTTGTGCGCGATATAGGCGCATATCCCAGGTCGGATACCGGCACGGTGGACGAATCGTACTCGCCGCCGCCCACGAATATCCATGTGGCGGAACATCCGGTCGCACAGCACGCCCTCACCGCACTGCGAAACAAGCACACCCCCACCACGCAATTTCGCGTCTATAGCAACCAGCTCTTGGTGATGATGGCGCTTGAGGCCACGCGCACCTTGCCAACGCGGGAAGAACCGGTGGAAACGCCGTCCGATTCCCACGTAGGAAGCGTGCTGGGCAAGCCGATTGTTTTCCTTTCGCTCACACGCCAGGGGCTGGGCCTGGCCCACACCCTCGCCGACTTCATGCCCGGGATGTCGATTGGTTCAATCAACCTGGATTACAGTGGCAAACGCCGGCACCCCGAACCGCGGTTG
>Ga0210387_10000118_pt1 | contig 55866 bp, 45 predicted proteins | sample IncBWC7OmetaG_FD_160108 | JGI IMG/M metagenome (GOLD analysis project Ga0210387, IMG submission 160108) | Forest soil microbial communities from Barre Woods Harvard Forest LTER site, Petersham, Massachusetts, United States - Inc-BW-C-7-O ... | reverse complement strand
AGGTGGCATGCGGCGAGGGGGCGGTCGGTGGGGAGGTTGCGATGGAGGGGGCTGGAGGTGACGCCGTAGAAATCGGGGATGTAAGTGCGGACGATTGCGCCGAGGCGATTGAGATTGAAATGGGCGTTGCGGGTTTCGAGCGGGTCGAAGGTCCACTCGATGAGGCGGATTTCGCGGCTGAGGGCGTCTTGGCGCTGGAAGAGTTTGAGGGCGCGGCCGATTTTGCGGTCGCGGTATTCGGGGAGGACTCCGGTCATGTGGGAGTGGAGATAAGGCGTGGTGTTGTGGAGGCCGACGAGGGCCAGGGTGAAGCCGACCATGACGGGGCCGTCGAAGGCGCCGAGGACCTGGCCGCCGGTTTGGTTGGCGACGACGAAGGTGGTGTAAGGTTCGGTTTCTAAGTCGGATTCGTTCCAGACGATTTTTTGGATTTCGATGCAGCGGTGGAAATCGGGGAGGGTGGTGCATTTTTTGATTTGAATTTGGGAAGTCATGAGGGAGTCGACAGTCTACAGTCTGCAGTTGACGGCTTCGGAGAAGAGAAAGGATAACGCAGAGGCGCTGAGTTCGCAGAGTTACGCCGAGAAGAGAAGATCAATGCTTTGCCTCGGAGAGTTCGCGTTGTTTGGATTGGTCCCAGAGGGATTCTAGCTGGGGTCGCGGGATTTCGGCGAGGGTGGTGCCTTGTTCGCGAGCGATTTTTTCCATTTCGCGGAAGCGGCGGGTGAACTTGGCGCTGGCTTTGTGGAGGGCGATTTCGGGATCGACGTGGAGGAAGCGGGAGAGATTTACTGCGACGAAGAGGATATCGCCGAGCTCGGATTCGATGCGTTCGGGGGAATCTTTTTTGTGGAGGACTTCGCGGAGTTCGGAGGATTCTTCCTGGAGTTTGCCGAAGATGCCTTCGACGCTTTCCCAGTCGAAACCGATGCGGGCGGCCTTGCGGGTGAGTTGGAAGGCTTCGAGTAGGGCGGGGATGGTCGAAGGGACACCGTCGAGAATTGACCCGGCTTCGCTATCACTACGGCGGGCAAGTTGGCGCTCTTGTTTTTTGAGGAGTTCCCAGTTGCGGAGGACTTGGGCGGAGGTTTTAGCTTGGACGTTGCCGAAGACGTGGGGGTGGCGGCGGATCATTTTGTCGTGGATTTCGCGGATGACGTCGTTGATGGAGAAGCGGCGCTCTTCGGCGGCGATTTGAGCGTGGAAGAGGACCTGGAGGAGGAGGTCGCCAAGTTCCTCGGCGAATTTGGAGTCGTCGCGGGAGTCGAGGGCGTCGAGGACTTCGTAGGATTCTTCGATCAGGTAGGTGCGCAGGGTGGAATGGGTTTGCTCGCGGTCCCAGGGGCAGCCGCCGGGAGCGCGGAGGCGGGCCATGACGGCGGCGAGTTTGGCGAAGGCGGGGCCGGGATTTTGGGCTGGGGAGGATTTTTTTGCGCGGCGGGGTTTGGGTCTGGATTTCTTGCGGAAGGAAGAGAGCTTTTTTGTAGGCATGCCGGCTTTTTTTTCCTGAGGGATTCACTTTACGGCGGGCGGGTGGGTTTCGCAAGCGGAGTGAATGTGGAAAGTAGAAAATGGAAAAGAGAGAGGAGAAAGGCTTTACCACAGAGGACACGAAGGGCACAGAGAAGAGGTAAGAATTAACGCCCCGACCGGGTCGGGGTAGACGCCGTGCGCTGCGGTCGCTGAGAAGAGGGGAGAGGATGGCCGAGTGCGGGACCGGGTGATGAGGTAGTTCCCTACCCGTGATAAACTTGGGAGGATTTCCATTCAGAGGAACCGGAAGAAGAGGAAGAACACCGTGTCTGAACATAAGCAGGATGAGGGATTCAAGGTGATTGACCGGCGGCCGTTTACCGCCGAAGGCGAAATCCGCAAGGAAGTGGTGGAAGAGCAGGAGCGCGAGGCTCAGCGGGAAGAAGTGAAGGAAAAATTGGTGGCGCAAGCGGCGGCGGATGCCAAGGCCGCGACGGCTCCTCCGGCAGAGACGCCGAAGAAGGTGCAGGCGTTTGAGAACCTGGTGCGGATGATCGGGAGCAATGCGGCGATGGTGCTGGGCGCGTACGCTGATCCGCGGACGGGCGAGCCGGTGATCGATCCGGAGGCGGCGCGGGAGTTGATCGACATGCTGGACGCGCTGCACGTGAAGACGAAGGGGAACCTGGCGCCGGAAGAAGATTCGATGCTGCTGGATTTGCTTGGGAAATTGAAGATGACGTATTTGGAGATCAGCAAGGCGATGGCCGCGCAAATGGCGCAGGTGCAGGGGGCGATGAAGGGGGAGCGGAAGCAGTAGGAGGTAATCAGTGATCAGTAATCGGTAATCAGTAAGAAGTGCTCGAATCGTTGGTTGTGGTTTGGTTGAGGTTGAGATCCTTCGCGTCCCGATCGGAATCGGGGCGTTCAGGATGACAAGCTTTGGGAGAGTATCCCAGGTGCTGCTTGGCGGCGCTTGGGATTTTTTATTTTTGGGGGGGAGAAAGAGAAGGGTTCACACAGAGGACACAGAGACGGAGCACAGAGGGCACAGAGAAAGAAAGGAAGAATAAAAATAACGCAGAGACGCGGAGAACACAGAGGAGCGCGGAGAAGAGAATACAAGGATGGGAGGAAGAAATTCGGCGGCGAAAGATCGTGAGGACGCGGAAGAAGGGTTAGGGAGCGCAGGGCAAGGGACGGCCCGCCTCAGAAGGCGGGCCCTACGCAGGTACGAATTTGGATGAGGCGGTTACAATAGGGGCATGGCGACGGGGAAAGAAACGAAGTCGCGGGTGACGGTGTTGGGGTCGGGGACGTCGATGGGCGTGCCGACCTTGGGGTGTCATTGCGCGGTGTGCGAGTCGGCGGATGCGCATGACAAGAGGCTGCGTCCTTCCCTGCTGATATCGCGCGGCGAGCGGAATGTGGTGATTGATACGACTCCGGATTTCCGGACACAGGCGTTGCGAGCGGGGATCGACCGGCTGGATGCGGTGCTGTTGACGCACGGACACTCGGATCACATTTTGGGATTCGACGATTTGCGGCCGTACAACTTCCGGCAGCGGGCGGCGATGCCAGTGTACGGGAATGAGGAGACGTTTCGGATTGTGCGGCGGGCGTTTTCGTACGTGTTCGACGACAAGCCGACGTTGAGCAGCATTCCGAGCGTTACGCTAAACGTGGTGAAGGGTCCGTTTGAAGTGATGGGAGTGCGGTTTGTGCCAGTGCCGTTGGTGCATGGAGAGATGGAAGTGCTGGGTTACCGGTTCGGACGGGCGGCGTATCTGACGGACTTCAGCCGATTGCCGGAAGCGAGCGCGGCCTTGCTGGAGGGATTGGACGATTTGATTCTGGACGCGCTGCGGGATGTGCCGCATCCGATGCATATGACGGTGGAACAGTCGCTGGCATTGATTGATAAGTTGAAGCCGAAGCGGGCGTGGTTCACGCATATTGCGCATGATCTGCCACACGCGGCGACGAATGAGAGGTTGCGGAAGGCAGGATATCCGCAGGTACAGCTGGCGTATGACGGGTTGACGTTTGAGGTGGAGACGGAGGCGCGGGCGGCGGAGGTGCGGACGGGGGGTGGATTGCGAGTGTTTACTTCGGGGGAGGACTGGGCCGCGGCGTTTGGGAGAGAAGGAAAAGGCCTAACACAGAGGACACAGAGGAAGAACACTGAGGACACGGAGAAGAGTACCCCAAGAGCACAGCGAAGAATCGCTGTGCCACGAGGAGCTGGCCGGGGGAGCGTGATTGCGATTGGGAATTTTGATGGGATTCATTTGGGGCATCAGAGATTGTTGGAGTATTGCATTGCGTTGGCACGGGAGAGCGGGGCGGTGGCGACGGCGCTGACGTTTGAGCCGCCGCCGCTGAAGGTGCTGCGGCCGGAAGCGGCGCCGCTGCGGATTTCGACGAACGGGCAGAGGATGGAATGGTTCGCGGCGCTGGGGATGGAAGCGGCGGTGGTGCTGCCGTTCACGATGGAGCTTTCGCGGCTTGCGCCGGAAGAATTTGTGGAAGAGATTTTAGTGAGACAGTTGCAGGTGCGCGCGGTGGTGGTTGGAGATAATTTCCGGTTCGGGCACAAGCAGGCAGGAGACGTGAAGTTTTTGCGGGAACTGGGAATGCGGGATGGGTTCGATGTGATTGTGCACGAGCCGGTGGTGATGGATGGGGAGATCGTGTCGAGCACGGCGATCCGGAAATTGATTTCGCAAGGGGACGTGACGCGGGCGGCGCGAATGCTGGGGCGGGCATTTGCGTTGACGGGCGAAGTTGTGCCGGGGACGGGGACCGGGAGGAAGTTCACGTTTCCGACGCTGAATTTGCGGCCGGAGCAGGAGCTGCTGCCGGCCAAGGGCGTATACATCACGCGGACAGTGTTGGAGGGGGAGCCGAGCAGCCACCGAAGCGTGACGAATGTGGGGATGAGGCCGACGTTCAACGGAACGGGATTGACGGTGGAGACGCACCTGCTGGATTATTCGGGGAATTTTTCGCCGAAGAAGATTGAGGTGCGGTTCTGGAAGAAATTGCGGGAGGAGAAGAAGTTTGCGGGGCCGGAGGAGTTGCGGGCGCAGATTGGGAAGGATATTGCGAAGGCGAATGGATTTTTTGCGAGGTTGAGGAAGATGAGAGCGAAGAGGCTGGCGGGGGCCAGGGATTAGAACGAAGGAATAAAAGGATTTAACGCAGAGGGCGCTAAAAAAGCACTAATGTTTCGGCAGGGATTGGCCGGTGTTGTACAAGAGGACATTGCGTCCGGGGACGCCACGTTCGAGTTGGGTTAGGCGATAGCGAAAGGGGCGAGGTCCCTTTTCGACGATGAGTTCCTCCAAGCGATAGTAAATTTCATCCACACGAACAACTTTGGGCGGGAGCCAGTCTGGTTTGCGACGGCTGGCGCAGATGTCGAGGATTGCCTGCGAGCCCGCGGTGGGGTAGCGAAGCTCGTCGGGGAGCACCGCGAGCCGCGAGAGCAGGAATCGTTCGCGAATGCTGCCGAGGAACGATTGCCCGTTAGATGGCGCGGATACTTGCCGCGCCGGTGGATTGCGATTGGTGACGAGGAGTAAGGCGCGATCGAGAAGATAGAGCGGCAGAGTGCCGTAGGGCATTTCAGTGAACGCCGCTGAGCAGAGGCGAACCGCGCCTTCCACAAAGAAATAGAAGAGCAACCATGTGAGCGGGTTGAGAGCAAAGAGGATCAGGGCTGCGGCGGAGGCCTGGTGTTCATCGACCTTTTCAACGAGTGCGCTTAGAGCGCGAGCCATGAGGTAGAGATACCAATAGCCGAGAGCGATGATGGCGGAGAGAATCTCCAGTGCGCCACTGAGGATGGTGGCGGGGAGCCAGCTAATGTGGCCGGTCAAGGGGAGGGCGTTTCGCCAGCGGGTTGGGAGAAATGCGGCGAATGGGCCTAGTAAATAGGTGAGCATGGGGGCCTGAGGATTGTAGCGGGAAGTGCGGGCCGGCTGGAAGCCGGCGCTACCAAAGAGAAAACATGGTGGAGTGGGGTGTGAGGGCGGAGATCGGGGCGACCTGAAGGTCGCCGCTTAGAGAGAGAACTAGAGAACCTAAAGAAGGCGGCGTAAAGCCGCCCCTACATGATCAGCGGGTGGCCGATTTTTTTGCGCTGGCGAGGCAGTCGTTGCAGATGCCGCCGACTTCGGTGCGGGAGACGGTGACTTGCATGTCGAAATCGCGGGCGATCTGTTCTTTCAGTTGTTCGTAGAGGCGGGATTCGAACTCGCGGACTTTGCCGCAGCGGAGGCAGGCGACGTGGATGTGGTCGCGCGGGCCATGGGTTTCGTAGTAGTGGCGGTCGCCGCGGAGGTGGAGGAGATCGAGCTCGTCGATGAGGCCTTCTTTCTTGAGGAGGTCGATGGTGCGATAGACGGTGACGAGGTGGACGGCGGGGTCCATTTTCTGGGCGCGTTCGAGGATCTGATCGACGTCGAGGTGCTGCTCGGCGGTGTCCATGACTTCGAGAATGACGCGGCGCTGGCGGGTGAGGCGAATTCCCTTTTCGCGGAGGGTTTTTTGAAGGCGTCCGGTGGATTCAGCGGAGTTGATGCGTTCGCCGGAGGAGACGCGGTGTGTGGGAGAGGAGGACATGAAGGGATAGTTTAACAGGAATGAGAAGTGGGGGAAATTGCGGGGGAGAAGGAAGAAAGAATAGAGAGTTCACACAGAAGGCACGGAGGAAGAGCGCAGAGTTCGCAGAGAACAGGGATGGTGGAGGCGCGTTGGGATTCGTCCCATGGATATGAAAATTACATCGTTAATTCTGACCGACGATCGCCTGTTTTTCTGCATCCAAGTTAATGGTTGCGCGACCAAGGGTGGATTTCGCGTTGACGGTGTTATCACGCGAATCTAGACTCAGTCTGGTTGCAGATGAATTCTTGACGAAGGAAGGGCCCAGCCCATGCATCGTTTCGGCCTGGTATTTTTGTGCTCGGTGTGTGTGTTCGGAGGAGCTGCATGGGGGCAAAGCGAGAACATCGAGCCGATTCATGAGCGACTAGGGGCGGTGCTGACGTTTCACGTGCACACCCGGCTGAATCCGGCAGATCGAAACGAAACGGACGAACTGCCGCACGGGACAGTGATTCGCGTGAAGATGCTGAATGCGGTGGACTCCGGCGTGGATCGGGATGGCAGCGAATTTCGGGGCGAGGTGGTGGATTCGGTGTCCGCGGGAAGCAAAGTGATAGTGCATTCGGAATCGGAAGCGAAGGGAATACTGGTATTGCTCCGGAGCAAGAGCCATCCGGATGGTTTTCGTTACGAGTTGCTCGTGACCAGTTTGACGGATCACGGAAAGACCTATGATTTGACGGCGTCTTTGAATCCTTCTTTTTTTGACGCCGGGGCGACATCGCCAATTTCCAAGCCGGAAGCGCAGAGTATACCGAGAACCAACGATACAGGCTCAGCGAGTATGCCGACTTCACCCCTGCACAACTGATCAGGCACATTATTTGCGTATCTCCTGCGCAACGGGATATGCCAAGACGCCAGGTAAGAAATATCAGCCTGCAAGTTTTACCTCCTCGCGATGCGGTAGGAAGATAAGTAGTTGAGGGTGAAGAGATTTCCAGTTCCGGTACTTCCTCTCACTAGTGGTCTGGGCTTCCAGTATTTTTTGCAAGTTCAATAAACAAGGGAAGATAGAGGAATTGCGTCCACCTCGAATAAAGGTGGCGTTCGGTCTGCACTTCTCGGAGCACCCGCCGAAACTCTTCAGGAGGCTGTTGCTATGAAAAAAGAACTGAAACTCATTTTGTCTGCCATGGCGAGCTTGATTCTTGTGGCGGTGGTTTGCTCGATGCCACGCACACTCCCCAACCGAACCGCGACACACGAACAGACCGCGGCGGAGCAATCTGTTTCCGGCAAAATTGCTGAAGTTCAGAAGAACTCGTTTACCCTGAGTATCGGACCGAGCCATACGGTTTCCAACGTTGGCCAGGGGATGCAGGAGCAAACGCAGAAAACGATGACTTTCCAGATCGACAAGAATACGACGGTCGACGGCAAGCTGCAGGTCGGGGCGAATGCGGACGTAACGTATCGCGATGACGGCGGCAAACTGGTGGCGATCAGCGTGCGCGTTTCGTAATTGGCTGATTTCCAATCGGAGCGAGTCGGCGAGGGTTTTTCCCGCGTGGATCCCACCGGGAGAAACCCTGTTTTTTTGCATACGGGCGAACGCGATGCGGCGGGAGAAGTCGCGGACACCTCGCGAGAGGGTGTACCCTGTGGGGGCAAGGATTCGGGGAGCTTTTCCGCGGCTGGGTGCAACGTGGAACGTCCAAGAGTTTTCACTCTGACATTTCTTTTTTCGTGTCTTTTGTCGTGCTCGGAGCTTTTCGCCGCCCAGGCACAGGCCCCGAGCGTCAATTCCCTTTCACCGAATGAACCGGCGGAAAAATCGGTTTCGGGGAAGGCACCAGTAATTGTGGTGGGATTCGTTGGCGGGTTTGTGCGGCATGACAATGTGGTGCACAGCCCGGTGCAAATGGCGCGGCGCCTCCGCGATGGATATCCCCCGGGCGTGCAGGTGGAAATGTTCGAGAACCGGCGACGGGAACAGGCTTATGGGGAGATAGTGAAATTACTGGACGCGAACCACGATGGAAGACTCTCTGACGAGGAGAAGCGGGGAGCGCGGATTATTCTCTACGGGATGAGTTGGGGTGGATCGGAAACGGTGGCGCTGGCGCGCGAACTGGCGGAGCAGAAAATACCCGTGCTGTTGACGATACAGGTGGACAGCGTCGCCAAGGTCGGGCAGAACGATGCCGTAATTCCCGCGAATGTAATGGAAGCCGCGAATTTTTATCAGGTGGATGGTCTGCTGCACGGGCAGACGGAAATTCGAGCGGCGGATGGAGCGAGTACGCGAATCATCGGGAATTTCCGGTTCGAATACGGCGCGAAAGAATTGAAATGCGAGAACTATCCGTGGTACGACCGGGTGTTCGTGAAATACCACACGGAGATCGAGTGCGACCCGGAGGTGTGGAAACAGGTGGAGCGGTTGATCCGGGCGAAATTGCCGTCTGTGGAGACGCAACATGTGGGAAGTGGAAGCACCACGAGAAATGCTAGCGCACAGTGAGGCGGTTTAAAGCGTGCCGCCGGCAAGTTTGGGAGGCGCGGCACTGACGGAAGAGACGACAGAGGCGCCGGCAGCGGCGTGTTTCAGATTTGCCCAATCCTGATGGAATTCCGGCATCGTTTCGCGGCGATGCTTTGGGCTTCTCAGAAAAGTTGAGACTCGAGCGAGCAAAAACTCGCGAGAGAGTTGCGGATCGGACTCGCCGGCCAAGATGTTGCTGGCGCTGACGCCGACGCGGACGGATTCGCCATTTTCGGACAGCAGCATCCAGGCGGCGCCATCGCTGTCGATGGAGGCGGTTCCCTTTTCATCGAGATGCTTGAAGAAGTGAGCGCGGTCGCGGGCTTCGGGAGAATCGCGATTCACCTCGATTTCCATGTCGAAGGCCTTCCGATATCTTTTCCAATCCGCCGGCGCGCCGGCAACTTGCGTCTCCGTGTTTTGCGCCGCCGCGGCCTGCAATCGCGGAGAGGATGAGAGATCTTGCGGAGCGAGGTTGGAGGCCGGATGCTTCTCAAACTCTTTATTAGGATTGAACCGGCCGGTGATGAGGTAGGAAGCGGCTACGACGGGTACGGCCTCGTCGGCAAAGACGAGCATGGGAATAAGCAACTTCTTGGAGCGGAAAAGCTGCTCGGTTCCGGCGCGGACTTCGCTGCTGCGCTTGATGGTGCCGGGGACCTGGGCAAAGTGCATGACGCGGAGATGGAGTTCTGGATGGCGCTGGGCGTAGCGGGTGAAGGTGCGCGAGACGGCTTTGGGGCTGGTCATGCCGAAATCGTTGAGGACGTCGCGACCGGCGGCGTGGGGGAAATAGGTGTTGACGATGCGGCGGGCGAAGTCGGCGCAATTGTTGGTGGCGCCGTTGAAATGGTTTTCGTTGGGCGCGGTGTTGAACTCATCGATCAGCGCGCGATCCTGTTCGATGGATGTATCCACCACGAACAGGTACATGCCGCGGATGAGGGTGGCAGCGACCATTTCGCGCCATTCGGATTTGTTGCTGATCTGGCAGGCCGGCGTGGTGCAAAAAGATGAGAGGTAGTTTTCGCGGTAGCGTTCTTCGAGAGCGCGCTTGATTTTGAACGAAGCGAAGAGGGGACGATTGCGGGGGTCTTCGACACCGTAGAGATAGATGTTGAGGGGAACGATGTTCCACTCGAAGGAGCGGTCTTCGCCGATATTGATGTAGGTGCTCATGACAGAGCCGGATTCGCCGGGGGCACAGAGGCGGAGCTTGGTGGGCGTATCGGCGCAGATATTGGAGAAGTAGACGGCCATGTGGCCGGTGCCAGTGACGCGGTCCATGCTTTCGTTGAGGGATTCGTTCAGGATGACGCCGACGTCGGCGGAGGCGCGGGGAGAGGCGAGGGCGACGAGAAATAGAGCGAAGAAAACGGGCGGCAGGGCAGCACGGGTGGTTGCAGCTGCCGAGGAGAGGCCTCGGGGAGAGCGTCGGTTGATGGAGACAAGTGTCGGCAAACAACCCCCACGGGGACGGAGGGACTTCCCCTGTTTAGATAGAACACGTTGGAGCAGGAAGAGTTGCTTGGAAATTTGTTAAGTGGCTTAGGATGAGTTGGTTGCGATAATGTGGATCGGAAAACAGTGACGGGTCGAAGGCCGATAGTGCGGGCTGGATTTGGAAAAAAAAGCGGAAGATTTCACACAGAGGGCACATCGATGAGTACCCCAAGAGCACAGCCAGGAATGGCTGTGCCACATCAATGATCTTACGAGTGGGAGGGGAGTAGGCGGACTACGTCGTTGTACATTACGTAGGCGAAGAGGACGAGGAGGAAGACCAGGCCTACCTGGATGAAGCGTTCTTTGAAGGCGAGGCTGAAGTCGCGGCGGCGGATGCCCTCGAGGGAGAGGAGGAGGATGTGGCCTCCATCGAGGATGGGGATGGGAAGAAGATTCAGGATGCCGAGATTGACGCTGATGAGCGCCATCAGGGAAATCACGGTGAAGACGCCTTGCGAAACGGCTTCGCCGGCGGCGCGGGATATGCCCACTACGCTTTGGAGTTGCTTGACGGAGACGCGGCCGCTGAAAAGTTTGCCGAAGACGCCAAGAGTGTCTTCCACGATTTCCCAGGTGCGAGAGCCGGCTTCGGAAAGGGATTGCACAAGGCCGACGGGCTTGTAGGCGAGGGCGGGTTCGGGAGCGACGCCGATCTGATACTTGGTGTCGGTGGTGTCGGCGATGCCCTGCTTGGGAGTGACGGCGAGAGTGAGAGTTTGGCCGCCGCGCTCGACTTCGAGCTGAAGGGTCTTGCCGCCGGAGCCGCGAACGGTGTCCACGAACTGATCCCAGTAATCAATTTTCTTGCCGTCGATGGAGCGGACGGTGTCGCCGGCGCGGAGTCCTGCGTGGTCAGCGGGCGTGCCGGAGGCGACTTCGCTGATGCGCGCAGGGATAGGGTAATAGCCGAAGGGGCGCGATGAAATATCGTTTTTGAGCGGAAGAGTGACGGTGCGTGTGGCGCCGTTGTTTTCTACTTCGACTTGCAGAGAGGCGCCTGGAGCGGTGCGAACAATGAGGGATTGCACCTGTTCCCAAGTGGGATTTTTCAAGTTGTTGACGGCGACAACGTGATCGCCGGACTGGAGCGAGTCGGATGCGGACTGCTGCGCGGGAGGAGCGGCAACGACGATTGGCTTGTTGAGAAACGCAGCGTACGGAATGCCGGCGAAAAAATAGTAGGCGCCTAGAAGAAGAACGGGAAAGATGAGATTGACAGTGGGCCCGGCGACGGAGATTAGCGCGCGCTGCCAGCGCTTTTTGGACATGAGCTCATCGGGAGCGCCTGTGGGAGCCTGATCGTTGGAGTCGACATCGGTGATGTCCTGGCCGGCCATGCGGACATAGCCGCCGAGAGGGACGGCGCTGATGCGCCAGTCCGTGGCGCCCCACTTGAAGCCGAAGAGGCGCGGGCCGAAACCGATGGAGAAGACGTCAACGCGAACGCCGAAGAGGCGGGCGATGACGAAGTGTCCCCATTCGTGGACGAGGATGATGACGCCGAGAACAAGGACGATGCCGATTGCAGTATTCATGCCTGGGGGAAGCCCTTTCGTGACTCGATATTAGTTTCGCATAGTTAGATGCGTGGGGGGAAGCGATGGGTGGGCGGGAAGCGGTAATCAGTTATCAGTAATCGGTAATCAGTAAGAGGAAGAAAGAGGATCCCGCCGCAGCTTGCGAGTGGGGCTTGCCAGCAGTCTGGGTCCGGGGGCGTGGTTCTCGCAAGGTCGAACCGATTCTCTCGCGCATTCGGAACAACATTTTTGCTAACTCATCGATGCTTTGAAATAGAGGTTCACTGGCCCGCTCGTTGAGATAACCCAGGCGGCACGCGATTACAAGGTGAGTTTCCAGTTCCCGAAGTGAACCGCTTGCAATGGCAAGAAATCGGAGAAACTCTCGTGGGTTCCAACGACCAAATCCCTCAGCGATATTGGCTGGAACCGAGGTTGAAGCCCTTCGAATTTGTGAGGTTAGGCCAAACCGTTCTTCCACGGGGAGGTTGGCGGATACTCTGTAACATGCCTCGACAAGAACTACCGACTTCTGCCAAATCTTCAGATCCTTTACAGCTTGTGGGGCACCGCTCATGACTCACCGCCGGTCTTGATATCTACACAGTATATAAACCCCCTGTGTAACGCAAGGGAGCGATTGTCCTCTCTTACTGATTACCAATTACTAATAACTGATTACTTTTCCCGTCAGAAGGTGTCGGAGGTGATTTCGGGGTCGTGGGGGGTCCAGTCGTCCGGGGGGAAGGAGATGCGCCAGAATTTGGGGGCGGGTTTAAGGAATTCGACGCCGACTTCGGATTTGTCTTCGGGGGCGGGAGTGACGTGGACTACGCGGACGAATTGCTCTTCGAGGGTTTCGGGGTGGCGGCAAAGGATTTTCTGGTTGAGCGTGACGCGCATGGAAATGAGGAGAAGTGCGCCGTGGGCGCTGACGTTGATGGTGAAGGCGTTTTCCGGGACGTGCTGGCCATCTGGGCCGCGGGCGATGACGAGGATGGGGAGGCGAAGAAGGACACGCTGGGTGCGGCGGCGGTTCGGAGTGGGGACTTGGTTGGAGGATGGGTTGGTCACGTGGGAGATGGCCTGGGAATAGTGTTGAGGAAGAAGAGGGCTAGGTCAAGAGACGGGAAGGACAGCTGTTCGCAGGGGGAAGGGATGGTCCCGGAGGAGGGAGTCGAACCCACACGGGGAGTGATCCCCGGCAGATTTTGAGTCTGCTGCGTCTGCCAGTTCCGCCACTCCGGGAGAACCTATAGGAAAGTAACATGAGGGGGGAGGGAGGGTAAAGCGGGGGTGCAAAGCTAGCGAGTGGAGCATCTCCAGAGATAGAGACACTTCAAAGAGCGAACCTTCCTGACATCAGGTTCTGGGTCGGAGATGCACACAACCAGGGCAGTCACAGTCACTCGATTTGCGGCGTTCGTGACTCGAGGGTAGGTCAGGTCTGGTCCGCTAGTTTTGGGTATGCTCGCCACGGGCTCGCACTCGCGCACAACCTCAACTTGGAATGTATAGACCAACCGGTAGTCGGTTGTCGGCTCGCTACATTTCCGGCACTCAAACTGGGTATGCTGTGCGCTGTCTAGCGCAGCGGCTGTAAGCAAAGGATGTCCGCTTACCGCAGTCGCGGACTCAAGACTTCCATCCTGTCGAATCGAGAGCTTTAAATCCACATCGCCCTCGATGTGCGCTGCTCGCGCAAGCGGGGGATAGATTGGTTGAACCAGCTTGGCCAACACAACGCCGGTTTCAGGGGTATTCATGACACTGGGGTTCTGGGACCCAGCAGCGAGAGGCAAGAGGTTGGATAGGGCGAGAGAGAAAACTAGCGGGATGAAAATACGGCCCATGGTGAACAGTTTAGTCGAGAGGCAGTAAAGTGTCGAGAAACTAAAATCGTGCTCGACTCCGGGCCCGGTTCACACGCTAACCGAAAGCGGCTCGGTGGCCGGCAGGATGCCGGCGCTACCTTGCGGCGGCGTGGCACAGGGTTATGCGGGGGTGGTGGCGGTGGCGGAGTTGATGGTGGCGGGAATGTTGACGGAATGGCCGTCGAAGAAGCGGCGGAAGCCCTCGATGGCTTCGTGGATGGCTAGTTCCCTTTTGTCGGGAGGGGTGGCGTTGATGATGCGCTTGAAGGGAGCGGCGAGTTCGCTGGCGCCTTGCCAGGCTTCTTCGGGAGTGCCGGGCCAGGGCCAGTTGATTTTGTGCTTGGTGACGTGGACGTCGTGGAAGCCGGCGAGGCAGAGGAGATGGTCCAATTTGTTTGCGTCGGCGAAACGGAAGACATGCGGCGCGTCGGGCGGGGGCGGAGGGACATCGACGTATTTCAGGAAGGGTTTGATCATGGTGCTGAAGAGAGGATTCTCTTCCATGGGGCCCCAGGTGACGAAGGAGACGCGGCCGCCGGGCTTGAGGACGCGGCGCATTTCGCCGAGGGCTTTCTGAATATTGGGAATGAACATGATGCCGAAGCGGCAGGTGACGCGATCGAACATTTTTGGAGGGAATGGGAGTTGCTCGGCGTCGGCGGCGCGGAAGTCGATATTTTTGATGTTGCGGGCGGAGGCGTTTTCTTCGGCGATCTGGAGCATTTCGCGGAGGAGGTCGGTGGCAGTTACGCGGCCTGTGGGACCGACGGCGGCGGCGACACTGAGGGCGGGTTCGCCGGAGCCGCTGGCCAGGTCGAGTACGTGCATGCCGGGAGAGATGGCGGCGCCGTGGACGACGAGCGCGGTGGCTTCGCGGGATTGGAAGGCGAGTTGGGAATACCATTTTTTCCAGGCGGGGGCGGCGGAGAGCCAGTCCTGGCGGACGAGTTCTTTGGGGTCGGGAGTGGGAGAAGGAGAGGTGGACATTGGGTGCTCCTTTGGTGCGGATTGGGGGAGAGAGAGATTGCGTTGACAGTTTCAGTTTGCTCGGGGAGGAGTGGTTTGTAAAGAGGGCGGGAAGAGAAAGATCTAACGCAGAGGCGCAGAGGGCGCAGAGAAGAGAAGGAGGAGGAGAAGCAGAAAAGCGGCCCGCCTCAGAAGGCGGGCCCTACAAAAGCGACTCCAAGAGCACAGCGAGGAATCGCTGTGCCACAAGAGCTTCGGCCACTAGAAGGCGCCCTGCATGCTGCACTGGACGCGATTGCGGCAAAGGGCTAGTGTATAGGCCCAGGCTGGAACAGGGGCCACGCACCAGCGTGGCTACAGCCTTAAGAGTGAAAATATGGCGAGTGGAAGCATAGTTCCCGGCTCGAAGGATGAGCAGCGGGGATTGACGTATTGGATGGAGCGCGTTCTGAAGGAACTGGAAGAGGTGCGCTCGGCGCCGGACGCGGACGCGGTGCATGATTTGCGGGTGGCGTTGCGTAGGTGCAGGTCACTGGCGGCGGTGATGGAGGAGGTGGATCCTGATCCGGCGTGGCCGGAGATGCGCAAGATTGGAAGGAAACTTTTCCGGCAGCTCGGAGAACTGCGGGACACGCAGGTGTTGGAAGAGTGGATGGGCAAACTGGGAAGCGAGAACGATGCGGTGCGGGAGCGGCTGCAAGCGCACCTGGGGAAAAACGAAACAGAAGAGCGAGAGGCGGCGCTGCGAGCGGCGGGAAAGTTTGAGGCGAAGGGCTGGAAGAGTTATGAACGCGTGCTGGGGCACAGGGCGCGGGTGGTGGCGCCGAACGGACCGGCGGCGAAGAGCCTGGCGCTGGAACGATTGCTGGCGGCGAAGGAGTTGCATTTGCGGGCGCTGCGGACGGAGAAGCCAGAGCCGTGGCACGAACTGCGCATCGGCGTGAAGAGATTTCGATATACGGTGGAGAGCTTGCTGCCGGAGTTGTATGAGAGTTGGGGCGAGAATCTGAAGCGGGTGCAGGATTTGCTCGGCGAAGTGCATGACCTTGATGTGTTGGCGGAAACGATCGCGAGGGTGGCGGCAGACGAGCCGGAGGATGTGCGAGCGAGATGGAAGGAAAGGATCGCGGCGGAACGGCAATTGAGGCTGGATGAATACCGTCAATTGAGCATGGGCGAGAAGCGGCTGTGGCAGGACTGGAAAGAAGGGCTGCCGCAAGGGGCGCAACTGGAGGCGTCCGCAATGGCCAGGCTGCGGGCCACGGCCAGAGCGCTGGATGCGAGCCACGGAAAAGCGGCACAAGTGACGCGGCTGGCGTTGCGAATCTATGGGGAACTGCGGCGGGTAAAATCCGGTCGACCGTTTTCGGACAGGCATCTGCAGAAGGTGATGCGGGCTGCGGCGCTGTTGCACGGGATTGGAACAGGGCTGAAGGCGAAATCGCCAGAGAAAGCCGCGCGGAAATTTTTGCGGAGATTGCCGTTACCGGTAGGATGGACCGAGGCAGAGTGGGAATTATTGGGGATGGTGGTGCGCTATCACCGCGGGCAAGAGCCTAAGGCGAAGGACAAAGGGTTTGCGCGGATGACAAAGGCAGAACAGCAGGAGCTGTGCGGGATGGCGGGAGTGTTGAGGTTGGCGCGCGTGCTACGAAAATGCGGGGCGGTGTCCGGAAAGGAATTGCAGGTGGAACCGTCCGTGGATGCGCTGATCGTGCGCGTGCCGGGGCTGGAAGACACGGAAGCTTCGGCGGCCAGCGTGGCCGCGGGGAAGCACCTGCTGGAGACGGTTTTGGGGCGGCCACTGATTGTGCAGACGGTGCCGGGTGTGCCGAAGATTGTGGAATTGCCGAAGCGGGAAGAGAAAGTGCCGTTCACGGCGGCAGCCTCGGATTAGGCGGGGATTTTTGCGGGCCGGCGTCCTGTTGGCCTGGGGATTCGTTTACATTTTTGGAGTAGCCCAAGAGCACAGCCAGGAATGGCTGTGCCACTTGGGCTGGGCCACCTGAAGGTGGCCGCTACTTGGCGGCTTTGCGGAGAAGTTTGGGGGTGGCTAGCCAGAGGAGTTCGCCACTGGGGGGGACGAGGCGTTTTAGTTCGATCAGGGCTACGCCGGATTTTTTCAGGGAGGTGATGTGGTGATTGGAACCTAGCGAGGTGGCGATGAGGTCGTCGAGGTGCGGGGCGTGGCCGAAGAGGAAGACGGCGGAGAGATCCTTGTCTTTGGAGAGTTCGCGAAAGAGTTGGAGGGGCTCGGCGCCGGGGAGAAGTTGATCGGTTTTGCGGATTTTGTTTTTGGAATAGCCGAGTTCGGTGGCGAAAACTTCGGCAGTTTGATAGGCGCGGAGATAGGGACTGGAGAGGAGGAGATCAGGGGCGGCGCCGATTTCGGCTACGCCTTTGGCGACCTGGCGGGCTTTTTCGACTCCCTCTTGCGTGAGGAAGCGATCGGGGTCGGGGGGGCATTTGGGATCTTCGCGATCGACGGCAATACCGTGGCGGACGATGTAGAGCTGCATGCGGTTTGCTCCTGGGAAGAGTTTACTAGAGAAATGTTGCGTTTGGGTGACAGAGAGATAGGGTGTGTCGGAGTAAGAGGAAAGAAAGATTTAACACAGAGAACACAGAGGTGGCACAGAGTTCACAGAGAAGAAAGATTTAACGTAGAGGTCGCTGAGAGCGCTGAGGACGCTGAGAATAGGGGGAGAAGAAAACCCAAGAGGGCGGCGTAAAGCCGCCCCTACACCGGACAGGCTGAAGCCTGTGCTGTTGGGCTGGGCCACCTGAAGGTGGCCGCTACCTTGGGCGGGAGAAATTGGCGGGGCGGAGATAGAGGTGGGTGTGGAATTCGCGTTCGAAGAGGGCGGCGTTTCGTTCGGCGTCGCGGATGTCTTCGGTGGCGTCGCCACGGGCGCGGAGCTGGATGGTGACGGCGCCGCGCTGGAAGGTGGCGCGCATGTCCTGGACGCGCTGGCGATGGGAGTGATCTAGGCCCTCGGCGATGCGTAGGATGGCGGCGAGGCGTCGCGCGATGCGCTTGTCGTTGTTGTTAAGAGCGGAATAGGCAGGGTGATCGGCATTGGGCGTGGATTTGCGATTGTGATAGCGGACGACGGCGGCGACGATATTGCGGTCGCGGCCTTCGAGGCCGGGGATGTCGCCGTTGAGAGCGAGATATTCGGCGTGCTTGTGGTGGCCGCGATGGGTGATGCGATGGCCGATGTCATGGAGGAGCGCGCCGGCTTCGAGCTGTACGCGGGCCTGCGGCGGCATGTGGTGGAGAGGCTGAAGGTTATCGAAGAGCATGAGGCAGAGTTCACGAACGTGCTCGGCGTGGCGCTGATCGTACTCGAAACGGCGGGCGAAGCTGCGGGTGCCGATGAGCATCTGGCGGGATTCGGCGGTGTAACGGTGAGGTTCCTTGCGGGAGAAAGCGTCGCGGGCGATTTCCTGGATGATGCCTTCGCGGATGCCGACGGTGGGGATGAGGAACTGGCGAATGTTCAGATAGCGTCCGAGGACGACAAAGATGATGGCGGCGATGCCCATGACGTCTGCGCGGTCGCGGCGGACACCGTAGGATTTCATGCGCTCGCGGAGATCGCGTTCGAGGATGTCGGGAAGGCGTTCGCGAAGGAGAGAGACGTCGAGGGTGGGCAGGCCTTCGCGGCGAGGGCCGGGAGCGACGTTCGAAAGAGTTTCGGCATTACCGCCGAGTGCGACGGCGAGTTGGTCGGCGAGATTCGGGCGATTGGGGAGGCGGGATTCGAGGAGCGCGCGAACGTAGCGGCGGACCTGTTCGCCCTGAGCGGGACGAATGACGCCGGGAATACCGAGAGTGGTCATGAGGCGAACGGTGCCGACGGGAAGCTGGGCGCTCTGAAGAATGGAATGATCGCGAAGAATATTAATTTCGAGGCTGCCGCCGCCGAGATCAACGACACAGTTGGGCGGGGATTCGGGGCCGAGAGCGGCAACGGCGGCTTCCCTGCCGAGGCGCGATTCTTCCCTGGCGGTGATGACTTCGAGGCGGAGCCCGGTGGCTTGCTTGACGCGGCGAACGAGGGTTCCACTGTTGCGTGCTTCGCGGGAGGCGCTGGTGGCGACGGCGCGATATTTGGTGACGCCGTACTCCTCCATGAGTTCGTGAAGATGGCGGAAGGCTTTGACGCCTCTCTTGAGAATTTCTTCGCTGAAGCGATGGCGGACGAAAACGCCTTCGCCGAGACGGAGCGGAAAGCGTTCGTTGACGAGAGGTTCGATATCGAGAGCGGAGAAGGCGCGGACGATGGACAGGCGGACGGCGTTGGAGCCGGCGTCGATGGCGGCGATGTGGACAGGATCGGGCATGAGTTCTTTTACCGCCAGAGATGCGCTAACGCGGAAGAAGGAGTGTATTTGGAAGCGCGAATGCCGAGTTGTTCGCCGATGCGCTGGCGCAACTGCTTGTTGACGGCGGAGACGCTGGCTTCGCCGTCGAGTTCGATGAAGGCGTTGCGCTTGGCCATGTTTTCGAGTTCGCGCTTGATCATGGTTTGGTAGCGGACGAAGGACCAGTAGAGATCGTGAGAGAGAGACATGTCGCGGCCTGCTTCCCAATAGCTGATGGCCTGGGCTTTCTTGAATTCGCGGGCGAAGGCGGTTTCCGGGCGGACGTTGAGCCAGAAAGTGAGATGGGGGCGGAGGGCCATGGCGTAAAGGCCGGTGAGGTAATCGCGATTGATGCCGCGGACAACGCCGCGCGCGATGAGCGTGAAGATGAAACGGTCTGCGAGGACGACGGCGCCGGAGCGGAGAGCAGGAACGATGCGGTGCTCGAGCTGGTCGAAGAAATCGGTGGCGTACATGAGAGCGAGGGTGAGGCGGGTGACGGCGTTTTTGGCGAGGAGTTCGTCGATGTCGCGGCCGACGAGATTGGAGCGGCGGAGGCCGCTGGTCTGAACGGAGAAGCCTTCGGATTCGAGCCATTCTTGCAGCAAGGCGATTTGGGTGGAGCGGCCGGAGCCGTCCATGCCTTCGATGACGATGAGCGAGCCGTTGAGTTCGGTGGGGTCGAGGCCGACGAGGGGTTCGCCGAAGAAGCATTGGGCGGACTCGGGCTCAGGCTGCGCGTGCCTGGCGGGAGAATCCGGCGCGGCCTGCTTCGTGGGAATTTCGGGAGCAGCGGCTGGGGGAACGGCCTCGGGTTTTTCCTTATCTTTTTCTTTTTCGTGGTCGGGCATGGCTACTCGACTTCCGGAACGTGCGGAGCGAAGCGCTTGAGATCGATTTTGGAGGCGACGATGTCGCGCATCTGCTTCTGGAGCTTGTTGACAGGGAGCGTGCCGTCGAGAACGACGAAATTGTCTGTGTCCACCATTTTGTCGTACTCCTCGAGAATGCGGGCCTGGAAAAGCTTGAAACTTTCGGGGCGCTCGTAGGAGAGGCCGAGGTCCATGCCGGCTTCGTAGTATTTGAGCTTGGGGCGGCCGCTGAGGATGCGGTCGACGGCAACTTCGAGCGGGGCGCGGAAATAGAAGGTGATGTCGGGGACGGGAGCGAAACGATATAGATTGCGGAGCCAGCGATGGGAGCAGCCGCGGGCGGCGTCGCGGGCGAAGGCGGTGTAGACGTAGCGATCGGCGAGGACGAGATAGTCGCCCTGGAGAAGGGGCATGATCTGGCGTTCGCAGCGGTCGGCGAAGTCGGCAGCGTGGAGGAGGGAGAAGGTGGTGGGGGTGAGGAGACGTTTTTGTTTGCCGCGGCGGGTGGCGGATTTTACGAGGGGAGAGGAGTTCCACTCGGTGAAATGGAGGCGGTAGCCGCCGATTTCGAGCCAGCGTTTGAGGAGATAGAGCTGGGTGCTTTTGCCGGAGCCGTCGGTGCCTTCAACTACGATGAGCGCACCGGGGTATGCTCGGCTGGGAATGGGGCGGCCGGGCTGGGGAAGCGTTGTCTTCGAGGCGTCTGGGCGCGGGGGCGCTTTGACGACGGTGTCTGGGCTTTCCATTTGGTCGGTCGAAGAGATTAGTGCTTGCGATTCAGCGTAGTCTGTCATTGTTACAGGACAATTACAACACAGGGGGAGCGGGGGAAGCAAAAGAGGGAGCGGATGAAAGAATAGGACTTACCGCAGAGGACGCTGAGGTCGGCGCGCAGAGTTCGCAGAGAAGAGCGGCAAGAAGCAGGGTGCCCGCATAAGCGGATTCCTTGGAAGTAGAAATACAGGCCGCAAAAGCGGGAGCGTCGCTCCCGCACTCAAAAGCGTGAACGGCCCGCCCGCCGCGGCGGGCCCTACGAGAGGTAGAACGCTGGGCCACCTGAAGGTGGCCGCTACACTAGAAGAAGGAGAGTTTAACGGTTAGGTATTTTTTGGGGTTTTTGCGGAATTCGGTTAGGAAGGTGCGAAGTTCGGCGGAGGCCGCGGCCATGTTGTCGTAGAGCTGCGGGTCGTTGAAGATTTTGCCGACGGAGTTGTCGGTCTTGTTTAGCTTGGAAGTGGCATCGGAGAGGTTGGTGCTGGTGTCACGGAGCTTGTTGTAGAGGACTTCGTCGGTGGCGAGTTTGCCGAGGGTGCCCTTGCCGGCGCGGATGTCGCCCATGATGTTGTTGCCGTTTTCGATAGCGGCTTTGGCCTGATCGTAGAGAGTGGGATCGTAGAGAAGCTTGCCGATGGTGCCTTTTTGCGCGCGGACATCGTCGAGGATGGAATTGACGCTGTCGACGCCCTTGTCCACCTTGGTGTAAAGCTCGTCAGTCATCACGAGCTTGCCGAGAGTTCCCTGCCCCGATTGAACGCCGGCGACAATCTGATCGCCCTTGGCGAGGATGCTGTTGAGGTGATTGTAGGCCTGGTCGTCGGTGAGGAGCTTGCCGATGGTGCCCTTGCCGGCGTGGACGTCGGCGATGATGTCCTGAATTTCCTCGCTGAGCGCCTTGAGGTTGGCGAGAACATCGGCGCTGCCCTCGACAACTTCCTTAATGGCTTTTTCTTCGGTACCGGGGATGGACTGGCCTTCCTTGAGGGGAACGCCGGTGTAGCCGCGCTGGACGTTGAGGTAGCGGTTACCGAGGAGGCCTTCGGTGACGAGAGAAGCGACGGAATCGGTGAGGACGTCACCTTGATACTTGCTATCGATGCGGATGTCGACCTCGATATTGTGCATGCGGTCGGGGGTCTTCCCGGCCTGGCGGGGCACGAGGCGAATCTTTTCGACGTTGCCGATCTCGACCCCGTCGAGACGAACGGGCGCGCCGACGGCGAGGCCTGCAACTTCCGGCAAAAAGGTTTTGAGGCGATATTTGGGGCCGAGGAAGCCTGCGCCGGTGACATAAAAGATGGCGACGGCGAGGATGAGAAGGCCGACGAGAACGAACAAGCCAACGCGCAACTCCGACCAGGTGATCTGCTTGCGCTGCGCCATCCGAACAGCCCTCCGTAGACTGCCAAGAGTTGTGCACGACAACTATACAGGAATTAAATCAAAAATCTCTGGAGATACGGATCCTGTGATTTCATAAGGTCATCAGGAGATCCTTCGAAATAGATTTTGCCGGCGCGCAAGACAAGAAAGCGCGTGGGAGCCACGCGGGCCGATTCGGGCGAAGAATCGCGGCGGACTTTCCTGGTTTGCGGGTCGAAATGAAAATTGGCGAGGGCGAAGCCGTCCTGAAGGCGATGGGTGGCGAGCAAGGAGGTGACGCCATAGACGTCGCGGAGGCGGAGGATGAGGCTGATGATGGTTTGCGAGGTGATGGGATCGAGGCCGGCGGTCGGGGAGTCGTAGAAGACGATGGGAGGACGAGTGATGAGAGCGCGGGCGATGGAGACGCGGCGGCGCATTCCACCGGAGAGTTCGGAAGGAAGCGAATCGATGGTGTGTGCGAGTTCGACGAAGCGGAGGACTTCCTGGACGCGCGAGTCGATTTCATCCTGGTCGACGCCGTCCTCGTAAAGGCGGTAGGCGACATTTTCGCCGACGGTGAAGGAGTCGAAAAGGGCGCCTTCCTGGAAGACGAAGCCGATCTGGCGGCGGGCGGCGAGGAGTTCGGATTCGCCGAGACTGGAGATGTCCTGATTGAGAACACGGACGGAGCCGGAATCGGGGCGGAGGAGGCCAGCGGCGAGTTTGAGCAAGAGTGTTTTGCCGGTGCCGGTCTCACCGAGGAGGACTACGGTTTCGCGTTCCTGGGCGGAGAAGGTGACGCCGCCAAGAATTTCTCCTTCGGAAAAGCCGAGGCGGACGTTATTGAATTCGATGGCGGCGTGGCCCACTGCGGCAGGAGTTGCGGCGAAGCTGGTGGTGGAGGGGTCCATAAATGGTCAGAAGAGCTTATCAGCGAGATAGAGAGCGATTTTGGTGAGAAAGGTGTCCGAGACGATGATGAGGACGGAAGAGACGACGACGGCTTGGGTGGTAGCGCGGCCGACGCCCTGCGTGCCACCCCGGACGTTGAGTCCCTGATAACAGCCGACGGTGGCGAGGATGAAGCCGAAGACTACGGTCTTCGAGAAGCCCTGCATGATGTCGGAGAATTCGAGAATTTTGATGGCGCGTTCCCAGAAGGTGGTGGCGTTGATGCGCAGGGAGAGAACGCTGGCAACCATGCCGCCGACGAGGCCAACGAAAACTGAGATGGTGGTGAGGAGCGGAACGGTGATGAGGGCGGCGAGGACGCGGGGAGTGACGAGCTTGCGGCTGGGGTCGGTGCCCATGGCGCGCATGGCGTCGACTTGCTCGGTGACGAGCATGGAGCCAAGTTCGGAGGCGATGCCGGAGGCGCAGCGGCCAGCGACGAGAAGGCCGGTGATGGAGGGGCCGAGTTCGCGGACGAGGGCGAGGGAGACGATGTCTCCGGTGAGGGAGGCCTGGCCGAAGCGAATGAACTGGGCGCCGGTCTGGAGCACCATGACCGCACCGATGAAGAAACCTGAAAGAAGGACGATGGGGAGCGAGCCGACGCCGATGTCGTCCATCTGATCGAGAGTGTCCTGGATGTAGCGTGGTCCGGAAGCGAGATTGGTGAGGGACCGGAAAGAGAGTTTGGAATAGTTCTGGATCTTGAGGACGCTGGTTTTGGCGAGATCCTGAAGGACCTCCGCGACGGAGGGGACTTCGGGAGCGCGCACGCCATGCGGTGCAACGTGAGGTGTGTCGGCCACGTAATTCTCTGGGAAGCTTCGAAGAAAGCGTAACCGGGGAGTGGGCGAGCGTCAAGGCAAAGAGTGGCTAGAGTGGTAATGAGGTTTACGAAAGTGCGGCCATTAGTTCGAGTCGTTCGGTGCGGAGACTTTGATGGACTTCAACATTCTGACCCAGCGTGCGGGGCGTTTGTCGTGGGGGGCGACGAGGCGGAAGGGGCCGAGTTTGGCGTCGAGGGGAGCGCCATCGAGGGTGTCCGCGACGAGAACTTCGGAGTTGGCGATGCCGGAATCCAATTCGGCGAGGGCGAAGACAACTTTGTAGCCGTCCTCGGCCTCAGCGATGACGAAGGAGGTCATGAGCTTTCCGCGAAGCTGATCGCCATGAGGGGCGCCGGCTCTTTTCAGCAATTCCTCCAGCAAAACGCCTTCGTAGGTTTCGGATTTGTTTTCGTGGGGATTTGTGACGTGGAGAGTGGTGCGAGGCAGGCTTTTCAGGTCGGCGACAGTCAGCGAGAGAGGCGTGGAAACCGCGCCAGTGATTTTGAGTTGCGGGACGGGAGCGGGAGTTTGGGCGGCCGATTTTTGGTGGAAGGAGAAAATTGCAAGACAGGCAGACACGGAGAGTGCGAGGACAACAGTTCTGCAGCGTCGTTTGAGCATGGCGCTCCCGATTGGCGACGAGATGAGTTCGATGCTACTGCTTTTCGAGCATGATCTCCGTGGACTTGATCACGGCGGAAACGGTGTCGCCTACCTTGAGGCCCATTTCAACGGCGCTACGCCTGGTGATCACGCTTTCGATGACGTTGTTTCCAACCTGGAGGACGACATGAGCCATGACGCCGCCAAGCTGGAGTTCGGTAATTTTGCCTTCAAGCCGGTTTCGTGCTGAGAGTGTCATAGGACCTAGCATAGTAGCTGCTTCGTGCGGAACTCGTCCACTGGAGAGATGCGGTGTAGAGTTATCAAGCTCTGCGCGGTCCGGGGTAAGGGAGACAGTTTTTGAGCACCTGCCACGAGACCCGATGTCCATAACGGAACATACATGGAGGTTTGACGCGTCTAGCATCCTCTTGAGGCTCCGACATGCAAGCTCAAGGGCAGCAAAAAGTAGGTCGGGCGTGCAGGGTCGAGGGATCCATCGTTCTGTACCGGCCGGCAACGAGAAGACAGTTGAAAACGGAAAGATCGCCGGCGCGCGCGGAACCGTGGTGGGGCGTTGTAATCGGAGTCCCCCTCTTTTTGCGGACACTGGTGCGCCTTGTGATTGCGTGCCCCCACCGGCACAAGGGCCCTCCGATAACCCTGCGCGGCCCCATCCCCTCTCATTTGCCAGGCCGCTCCGACTATGGCCCGGGAACGTATATTACTTGCCTGGATTGCGGGCAAAAATTCGCATACGACCACAAGGCCAGACGACTGGTCGATTACTGGGGCATCCATGACCCCGAGGCGCGGGCGGGAGTGCAACGGAAAATTGCAGAATTCTTTTCGCCAGTTCGAGGAATTGCGGCGAGGTTGGGCTGGACCCATACTCGAATTCCGTTGAGTGGTGTTGCGGGATCAAGGCACCGGCCCGGGATTTTGATGAAGGGCTCCTAGAAAAATCGACAACGCGGGATTGCGAGCGAATGGGCGACGCGTTCGGAGTTGAGATAAACGAAAATTCAAACTGAAAACACGCGGGCTGCAGGCGAGGGACATGACGAATCCGGCTTCGGCTTTCCCCCCGTGCCCGGCCAGCAATTGGTTGGGGCATCCGTGGAACGCTAATCCGTTGCAAGTGGAACAACGGGACGGATCGCGGCGGCGAAAAGAACGTCAGGGTTCGGGGACGTTGGCCGAGAATTGGGATTGGTCTTCGGTTTGGACGAGCTGACCGCGGAGAGTGGCGGATTCGGCACGATCCTTTTGGGCTTTCACGCGGTATTGAACGGCGCCGACGGTGCCAATGGCGTTGAAGATTTTGCCCATGGCGTCGTTTTTCTTGCCGGAGTGTTCGAGTTGGTCGGCAAAATTGTCCTGATCTGCGGCGTCGGCATCGAGTTCGTTGATGCGGGTGACAAGATCCTTGATGCGTTCCTGGCGCTGGGCCTGGAGGATGGCGGGATCGGTGGGAGATTGGTTGGCGGCATCCCAGACGGAGTCGTCGTACTGCTTTAGAATTGCGGTAAACGCGCGGAGATTGTTGATGCCGTTTTGGTTGCCTTGATGGGCGGCGAGGCGATACCAGGCGAGGGCTTTGCCGTTATCGGGCTGCACGCCCTGGCCGAACTGAAACATCCAGCCGAGTTGATTTTCGGCGTTGCTGTTTCCCTGCCCTGCTGCTTTGTAAAACCAAGACATGGCCTGGCGGTAATCCTTTTGGACGCCGGTGCCGTTCTGGAAGATGTAGCCGATGTTTTCCTGAGCCTCAGCATTGCCGTGATCGGCGGCTTTGTAATACCAGGAGAGGGCTACGGAATAGTCCTGGGGCTGGCCCCAGCCTTCTCCAGCCATATAGCCGAGCTGGTTTTCGGCGTTGGAGTTTCCGTGGTCGGCCGCGCGGCGATACCAGGAGATGGCCTTGGCGTAGTCGGGTTTGCCAACGAAGCCGCATTGGTAGAAGTAGCCGATCACCTGTTCGGCGTCGGGGAGATTCTGATCGGCGGCCTTGCGATAGAGAGCGAGAGCCTGGCGGTAGTCGCGGCGGACACCGCGAGCGTTTTCGAGCATCTTGGCTAGATTGAATTGGGCGAGGGCGTAGCCTTGATCGGAGGCGGAATGGTAGAAGGCTACGGCGCGGGCGTAGTCCATTTTTACGCCGAAATTGTGTTCGTACATGACTCCGAGCTGGTTTTGAGCGGGAGCGAAAGCCTGGTCGGCGGAGCGGCGGTACCAGGGGAGGGCTTGGGTGTAGTCTTGCGCGACACCGCGGCCTTGGAAATAGAGATTGCCGAGAGCAAATTGGGCCTGGGCGTCGCCGGCGGTGGCTTGCGTTTGAAGGGAGTAGAAATCGTTGGCCTCCGGTGGCGCGGCCGGGGCGGGATCCTGGGCTTGCGCTTGCTTGGCGGAAACTAACGCGAGGGCGAAGAAAGCGGATAGCGTGGCCCTGGTCAGAAAGTTCATAGACGTTTCCCCCGTCGAGAAATTTCAGAGAAAGAACCGGGAAGGATGGGACCTGAAAGGCAACCCACTTCCCTGTTGGACCCGCTGCGCGGTATTTCGTCAAGATGCCATGCCGCCGCAGGTAAATTGCCTTGTTCAAGAGGCTGTCAGAAGGGGAGGAGGATAACGATAGACCGGTAGTACCAAAGGGAGAGAATGTGTTCAATTCTTTACTTCAAGGGTGGGCAGATGTAGGGTAATCCGCACGACTTACCAAGACCTGACCGCATGTAGTAGTATTTCGCGGGTGGGAGACGTTTTTATGAGCAAGAAATTGGCTCCCGTGATTAGCCTCCTTCTCGCCTTTGCCCTACCGGCATTCCCACAGACTTCTGCGCAAGGCTCTGCACAGGATCAGAACCCGGACCTACAGGACCTGGTAGTTCGCACTTCGCCGCACAAAGGCGATCTCGACGAAATGGATCAGCGGCGTGTCGTACGCGCGTTGGTCACTTTCAATCGGGCCAGCTTCTTTTTCGATAATGGCCGTCCACGTGGGATGACCTACGATGCGCTAGTGGATTTTGAGAAGTTCCTCAATCGCAAGCTGCATCCAAAAGACACCTCGGGAAAAGAAAAAATCAACGTCGTGTTGATACCAACTACCTTCGGAAAGGCCGCTGCCGATTTGCAGAACGGGAACGGGGACCTGGTAGCCGCTGCCGTATACATCACGGAAGGGCGCAAAAAAATTTTCGACTTCGTTCCCCTGGCTAGTAGCGTGCACGATGTTGTGGTGGCGGGTCCAGACGCCCCGCCGCTGGCGAACCTGGAGGACCTCTCTGGCAAGCAAGTCTACCTCTTCAAAAACTCGATCTCTTGGGAGAATCTCACGGAACTCAATCAAAAGCTTTCAGCGGCTAAGAAACCAAAGATTGACCTGATCGCTGCAGACGGAAATCTTGAACGCGACGACCTTGTCGAAATGGCCCAGGCCGGACTGGTGCAATACACGGTGACTCCGTCCTTTACGGCGCAGCTTTGGAAGAAGGTCTTTACAGACATGAAAATTTATGAGGACTTTCCGGTCACCGAGAAGATGGAATCGGGCTGGGCAGTCCGTAAGGACTCTCCCAAACTCAGGGCCATGCTGGAGGAGTTTGCCAGTACGCATCACGAGGGGACGGCTTATTTCGCGCAGCTTGCAAACACCTATCTGAAGAGCGGCCGCTTTATTAAGAACAACGAGAACGCGGAGAGTGTAAAGCGGTTCAATCAGATGAAGGGCTTGTTCCAGAAATATGCGAGTGAGTACAAATTTCCGTGGATGCTTATAGCCGCCGAGGCCTATCAGGAATCTGGACTAAATCAGGAAGCCAAAAGCGGGGTAGGAGCAATCGGCGTGATGCAGGTCATGCCCGCGACCGCGGCGAGTTCGCCGGTAAATATCCCGGACGTCACGACGGTCGATCCCAACATTCATGCGGGAGTAAAACTACTCAAATTCATCCGTGATGATTACTTCAAGAATGACCCGATGGACCCGCTCAATAAAACGCTGATGACACTCGCCGCATACAATGCCGGGCCGGGACGCATCAAACAATGCCGCCAGCTGGCGGCGGACATGGGGCTCAATCCGAACGTCTGGTTCAAAAATGTCGAGTACGCAGTTGCCAAGAAGGTCGGGGCAGAAACGGTCGGATACGTCAGCAATATCTATAAATATTACTTGGGCTGGAAGCTGATGACGGAACTAGAAGCGGCAAGAACGCAATTAAAGCAAACTCAGGCGCCCAAGAAACAGGCGAGGAAGTAGCTGCTAGGAACGCTGCTTCTGCCGAAGCCGACTAACCGGGAGCCAAGAATTTGGGGATGAAATTATCATTACATGAACGTTTTGTCTTGTGAGAATCTTCTAGAGGGTTGCTGCGATTGGGGCGGGAGAAAATCCCGCAGACGTTTGCGCTAGGGTGGTACGCCGACGAATGGCTACTGCTTGAATACCAGTGGAGGTCCACTCACTCGCTTCCCCTTGAGGTCGACTATCACCTCGACGCGGTCGGCGATCTTTACCAACGGGATTCCTTTATTCATCCCATAGTCCTTACGGTCGAAGGCCATCGTCCCTGTAATCTCGCCTGAGCCTGTCCCCTTGCCGGAAAGCGTAAACGTCAGCTTCTCGGGTTTGGTCACCCCGCGAATAGTGAAGTCGCCGACGTAATCAAGGGTGTTGGGGCCGGTCTGTACAATCTTCGTGGAGTGGAAAGTGATCAAGGGATTGTGCTCGGCGTCGAAAAAGTCTTTGCCCTTCAATTTTCCGTCTTTCATACCGCTTCCGGTATTCACACTGGCTGCTTGAATCCTGATGTCCAGAACGCCTGTCTCCACGTCCCGAGAAGTCATGGTTGCTGTGGCGTCCCACTTTTCAAATGTGCCGTCTATCGCGACAGACGCCTTCACGTGGAACTTGATCGAGCTGTCTTCCTTCATGATCTTGATGACAGGAACCGCAGCAGGAGCCTGTGCTTGTGGCATCGACGGAGACAGACCGCATGCTATGAGGCAGAGAATAGCCAGTCGCATAGGGCGAAGTCTGAGCCGATGCCGGCTTGCTGTCAATTGAGATTTTGCAAAACGAATCGGTCCTAGAACCGTGCGGAAGATAGCCGCCAGCCGATACGCTAGTGCCTGATTAGCGCTAACCGGAATCTGACCTACTAGCAATTGTTTAGGCGGCTGGACGGAAATGGGCGTGGCCGATAGACTGGTTGTTTATGCTTCGATTCTATACGGCAGGTGAATCGCATGGGCAGGGGCTGCTGACGTTTTTGTCGGGGCTGCCGGCTGGTTTGCCGGTGGATACGGAATTTATCAATCATGAGTTGCACCGGCGGCAATTGGGATATGGACGCGGCGGGCGGCAAAAAATTGAGAAGGATGCGGCGGATATTTTCGCGGGCGTGCGGCACGGGCAGACGATCGGGGCACCGATTGCGCTGAAGATTGAGAACCGCGACTGGAAAAATTGGGAGAAGATTCTGCCGGTGGGGGCTTCGGACGCGGCGGAAACGCAATCGCGGAAGCTGACGGCGCCGCGGCCGGGGCATGCGGACCTGGCGGGTTCGCAGAAATTCAATTTTCACGATGCGCGGTATGTGCTGGAGCGGGCTTCGGCGCGGGAGACGGCCGCGCGGGTAGCGGCGGGAGCGTTTGCGAAGCTGCTGCTGAAGGAGTTTGGGACAGAGATTGCGAGCCACGTGATCCAGGTGGGGCACGTGCGGCTGGAGCGGGCGGCGAGATGGGAAGAGATTCGCGCGGTGTGCGGGGACCTGGATTCGCCGCTGCGGTGCGTGGACGCGGGCGTGCAGGAAAAGATGAAGGCGGAAGTGGATGCGGCGCTGAAGGCCGGGGACACGGTGGGCGGAGTATTTGAAATTGTGGCGCACCATGTGCCAGTGGGGCTGGGTTCGCACGCGCAGTGGGACGAGAAATTGGATGGACGGCTGGCGCAGGCGCTGATGAGCGTGCAGGCGGTGAAGGGCGTGGAGATTGGTGCGGGGATACTGGCGGCGGGTTCGTATGGCAGCGAAGTGATGGACGAGATTTCGTACGATAAGATGGCGCGGAGATTCCGGCGGTCGAGCAATCGGGCTGGCGGATTGGAAGGCGGGATTACGAACGGTGAGGATGTGGTGATTCGTGGTTACTTGAAGCCGATTTCGACGCTGCGGAAGGCGCTGGGAACCGCGGACATGGTGACGAAAGAACCGGTGCGGGCGGCGTACGAGCGTTCGGACTGGTGCGTGGTGCCGGCCGGGGGAGTGGCGGGCGAGGCGATGGTGGCATTTGTGGTGGCGGATGCTTTTCTGCAAAAATTTGGAGGAGATTCGCTGGCGGAGATGCGGCGGAATTTCGAGAACTATGGCCAACAAATCGACAAGTTCTAAGGGAGCGAGCGTGGCGGAAGAGATGACAGCCGTCGCGACGCCCAAGGGGAAGATTTATCCGATCGTGAAGTACGGCGATCCGGTGCTGGAGAGGCCTGCCGCGACGATTACGAAATTTGACGCGGAGCTGGAGCAACTGGTCGAGGACATGTTTGCGTCGATGTACGCGGCGAATGGCGTGGGACTGGCGGCGCCGCAGATCGGGAAGAGCATCCGGCTGGCGGTGGTGGACGTGACCGTCGGGAAAAATCCAGAAGCGAAGATTGTGCTGGTGAATCCGGAGATTATTCACGCGGAAGGCGAAGTGCGGGAAGAAGAGGGATGCCTTTCTGTACCGGGATTCCGCGGGTACGTGGTGCGACCGCAGTTTGTGACGGTGCGGGCTCAGAACGCGAAGGGCGAGACGTTTGAGATTCGCGGGGAGAATTTGCTGGCGCGGGCGTTTTGCCACGAGATCGACCACCTGCATGGGATTTTGTTTTTGACGCACCTGAGCATGCTGAAGCGGGATTTGATCAAGCGGAAGATCAAGAAATTGAGGAAAGAGGGCGAGTGGTAACGGCGCCGCGCGGACGGGTGAGCCGCCCGTGAACCGGATGCGCATCGTATTTTGTGGCACACCGCAGTTTGCAGTTCCCTCCTTGAAGTATCTTCTGACACAAGAAGAGTTTGAGATTGTGAGCGTGTATACGCAGCCGGACCGCCCGCGGGGGCGGGGGCAGGAGATTTCGTTTTCGGCGGTGAAGGAAGTTGCGGTGGCGGCGGGGCTGGATGTGCAGCAGCCTGCGAAGGTGCGGGCGCCGGAGGTGGAAGAGCATCTGCGAAAATTGGCGCCGGACGCGATTGTGATTATCGCGTACGGGCAGATTATTCCGGCGCGGTTGCTGCCGATTCCGCGATTGGGTTGGATTAATCTCCATGCTTCCCTGCTGCCGAAGTATCGCGGGGCGGCGCCGATTCAGTGGGCGATTGCGAACGGCGAGACGGTGACGGGAAATACGACCATGCGGATTGACGCGGGGATGGATACGGGGGAGATGTTGCTGCAGGAAGAGATGCGGATCGGGGCCGACGAGACGGCGCCGGAATTGGCGGGGCGACTGGCGGAGGCGGGGGCGGCGTTGATGGCGAAGACGCTGCGGGGATTGGTTCGAGGAGAGTTGGTAGGGCGAGCGCAGGAACACGCGGGGGCGACAATGGCGCCGATGTTGAAGCGCGAGGATGGACGGATTGAGTGGGTGCGGACGGCGACGGAGATTTATAACCGGATGCGGGGATTTGCGCCGTGGCCGGGGGCGTATACGGAGTTTCGCGGGCAGATGTGCCATTTGCGGGGGAGGCCGGTGGCAGGTGAAATGGCGGGAGAGCCGGGGACGATTTTGGTGGAGAAGGATTTGGTGAGGGTGGTTTGCGGCGAGGGGAGCGCGCTGGAGATTACGCGCGTTAAGCAGGAAGGGCGGAAGGAGATTTCGGCGGGGGAGTTTTTGCGGGGCGCGAGAGTGGAGAGTGGAGAGAAGTTTGGGAAGTGAGCGGATCGGGTGGCGATGCCGGAATGGGGAGCAGTCGAGTGTCGCGAACGACGGACGAGAAAAGCGCACAGCCAAGAATGGCTGTGCCACAAGAGCGGCAGTACGCGGGTCCACCTGAAGGTGGCCGCTACGCGGGTTATTTCAGGAATTTGTCTAGGCGGAGGAATTTGCGGCCTAGGGCGCCGCTGTAGGCGGACCATTCGGGTTCGCCCGAATCGATGGCGAGGGCGGCGCGAACGGCGCCCATTTTTGAGTCCAGGTCATCCATGTAGTGGAAGGCGAGGGCTTCGCGAATCATGGGGAGCTTTGGCGAGCCGAATTCGTATTCGCCGTGGTGGCTGATCAGGATGTGCTGGACCACGGTTTTTAATTTTTGCGGAAAACCTTCGATCGCGTCCATTTCCTTGGAGACGCTTTCGAGTTCCATCGTGATGTGGCCGAGAAGCTGGCCTTCGGCGGTGTAGCTGACCGCGCGCTCGTAGCACAATTCATCGAGTTTGCCGACGTCGTGGAGCAGGGCCGCGGTGAGGAGCAAATCCACGTCGAGTTCGGAATAGTGGGTGGCAATCTGCTGCGCCAGTCCGCACAAACCAACCACGTGTTCGATCAGGCCGCCGATGTAGGCGTGGTGCATCACCTTTGCGGCGGGGGCGCGCTTGAACCGGGCGACGTTTTTCGGGTCGGTGAGTATTTTCGTGGTCAGCTTTTTGAGCCAGGGGTTTTTTATCCCCTCGATGAAGCCCAGGACCTGCGCGTAGAGTTTTTCGACGTCGAATGGCGTGTGCGGCAGAAAGTCGCCCAGATCAATCTCCTCGGGTGTGGCCACGCGGAATTGTGAAAGCGTAAGCTGCGGCTTGTTGCGGTAAAGCTCGACGCGCCCCTGAACCTTGATGAAATCGTCGCGGCTTACTTGCTTGGCCAGTGCGTCGAATTGATCCCACATCCGAGCTTCCACGGTGCCGGTGCGGTCGCCGAGTTCCATGCGCAGGTAGGGTTTGCCGCCGGCGGTGTTGCGGACTTCTTTTTCGTGAACGAGGAAAAACCCGGTGATGGATGGATCCGGTTCGAGATCTTTAACGAAAAGTTTTTTCACTCGGGTTACCCGTTGGTCTTCTTTCCGAAGAGAAGGTACTTCTTGTGCGCCTTCTTCACTTTCGCGGCTTCCGGCGTTGCACTGACTTCTTCGATCTCGGAATTCCCGCCACCGGCCATGTCCTGGTAGCCGGGCTTCACGACCACGTAACTCTGTTCGCGCAGCGTCTTGAGGTACTCGCGAAGGGCGGGCTCCATGCGCTCGCTGTAAAGATGGTCCATGATCTCGTTTTCAACCTTGTCAAAGGGCTGCTCGCCTTCCTCGTAGCGCTCGAGGACCTGCAGAATCAGGTAGCCCTGCTTGGTTTCGATGACGTCGGTGAGCTGGTTTTTCTTCATGGCGAATACCTGGTCTTCCAACTGCTTCGAGAGTTCCCCGCGTTTGTAAACGCCGAGGAAGCCGCCCTGCTGCGCAGTGCTGCCGTCGGAGAAACGTTTCGCCAGAACTGCGAAATCCTCGCCGTCCTTGATGCGCTTGAGCAGGTCGTCCGCTCGTTTCTTGAGATCAGGAAGCTCGGATTCTTTTTTTCCGTCGGTGCTGATCTCGATCGCCCGCAGCGCCACCTGCTCGGGCTTCACGAACTCTTTCTTGTGTTCCTCGTAATACTTCATGGCCTCATCGTGGCCGATGGTGATGTGCGAGCCGACTTCGCGGCGGATCACTTCCTGGGTTAGAAGCTTGTTGCGGATGTTGTTCTTGAAATCGTCAAAGTTCAGGCCTTCCTTAGTGACGGCGCTTTCCAGTTTTTCCATGCTGTCCAGTTTGTTCTGGATGCGGATCTGGTCGAGCTGCTTGATCACGTCGCCCTCGACGTTGACGCCCATATCCTTGCCGCGTTGCGCCAGCAGCGACTGGTCAATCAAATCGCGCAAGGCGAACTTTTGCCGGTCTTCCCTGGCGACTTCCAATTGCTCGGGGGTACAGCGTCCACTGCACTCCTGTTGAGCGTCTTCGGCGGCGGCGGCACGTGCTTTTTCGAGTTCGGAGCTGGTGATAATTTCATTGTTCACGCGGGCGATGATCTCTTCGACGACTTTGCCTTCGCCGGTCAGGGCAGGCTTAGCGGCGGGCTTTCCGGCATTGGCAGGAGGCGCAGCAGGCTTCTTCGGCTGCTCCGGCTCCGGAGCGGCCATCTGAGGCGCTTCGAGGGAGGGCTGCTTTTGGGGCGAGGGGTTATCCGGCTGGGCCGACGGATTCGCCGGGGGGTTCGCGGGCGGGTTCTGCGCCAGAAGCGGCAGGGCAAAGAGCAACCCGGCGACCAATAGGGTCTTATGCATAATTTTCACCATCCAGTGAGTTTAGCCTTCTCCTCGCAACCCGAGCAATACGTTTCTCAGGGCCCCGGGGACCGACTCGCCGCGCTGCAGCTCCATCCAGAGGACGCCGCTGGGGTCGAGCTTGATGCCCTTCCTTGAGCGCACGACCTTGACGACCGCCGCGGGGTCCAATTGCGTTTCAGGGTGGAACCTGAGTGCGACACGCGTTCCCTGGCGTTCCACGGAAGCGATGCGCAACTTTTCGCTGATGGATTTGAGCATGGCATACTCCAAAAGGTTTTCTACCGATTTGGGCATGGCGCCGAAGCGGTCTTCGAGTTCCTTGTGGACGTCCTGCTTTTCGGCTTCGGTGGCGATGGTGGAGATGCGTTTGTAGGTGCGCAGGCGGAGGTTTTCGCTGGGGATGTATTCCTGGGGGATGCGGACGTCCATGCCGAGGCTGAGGGTGGTGCGGAGTTCCGGCATGGACTCCTCGCCCTTGAGCTTGGCGACGGCGCCTTCGAGCATCTGGACGTAGAGGTCAAAGCCGATGGATTCGATGTGGCCGTGCTGCTGGCGGCCGAGGAGGTTGCCGGCGCCGCGGAGTTCCAGATCGAGAGCGGCGATGCGAAAGCCGGCGCCGAGTTCGCTGAACTCTTTCATGGCGGCGAGGCGTTTGCGGGCGATGTCGGAAAGTATTTTTTCGGTGGGGACCAGGAGGTAGGCGTAGGCGCGGTGGTGCGAGCGGCCGACGCGGCCACGGAGTTGATAGAGTTCGGCGAGGCCGAGGCGGTCGGCGCGATTGATGAGGATGGTGTTGGCGCGGGGGATGTCCAGGCCATTTTCGACGATCGTGGTGGCGACGAGAACGTCGGCTTCATCGCGGATGAATTTCAGCATCACCGCTTCCAGATCTTTCTCGCCCATCTGGCCGTGGCCGACGACCACGCGGGCCTTGGGTACGAGCTTTGTGACCAGCGAGGCGAGGGAATAGATGGACTCGACGCGATTGTGGATGAAATAGACCTGGCCGTCGCGCGCCATTTCGTTTTCAATCGCGCGCTTGACCAGCTCTTCGCTGAACGGGGCGACAGAGGTTTGAATCGCCAGGCGGTCGCGCGGCGGAGTTTCGATCAGCGACATATCGCGCAAGCCGACGAGCGACATGTGAAGAGTGCGCGGAATGGGAGTTGCGGAAAGGGCCAGCGCGTGGACGTTTTTGCGCATCTCTTTCAGGCGCTCTTTGTGGGCGACGCCGAAGCGCTGCTCTTCGTCCACCACCAACAGGCCGAGATCCTGAAACTTGATGTCCTTGGAAAGGAGGCGATGCGTGCCGATGACGATGTCCACTTTTCCGGCTTCGAGGTCGGCGAGGATCACTTTTTGTTCCGCGGCGGTGCGGAAGCGGCTGAGCATTTCGATACGCGTGGGAAAGGCGGCAAAGCGCTTTTTGAAGGTTTCGAAATGCTGGAAGGCGAGCACGGTTGTGGGCGTGAGGACGGCGATCTGCTTGCCGTCGGCCACGGCCTTGAAGGCGGCGCGCATGGCGACTTCCGTTTTGCCGTAGCCGACGTCGCCGCAGAGCAAGCGGTCCATTGGAGTGGGCTTTTCCAGGTCTTTTTTGATGTCGGCGATGGCGGTGCGCTGGTCGGCGGTTTCTTCAAACTCGAAAGCGTCCTCGAATTCGCGCTGCCAGGCGCCGTCGGGAGAAAAGGCAAATCCTTCCGCGGTTTTGCGCTCGGCATAGAGCGCGAGAAGCTGGTCAGCCATGTCCTCCAGCGATTTGCGGACACGGGTCTTGCGGGTGGCCCAGGCCGTACCCCCCAACTTGTCCAACGTGGGTTCTGAACCTTCGACCACGCGGTAGCTTTGGACGAGGTCCATGCGTTCCAGCGGCACGTAGAGTCGCGCGTCATCCGCGTAGCGCAGCAGCATGAATTCGCCGCGGCGGCCTTCGGATTCGATCAGCCGGAGGCCTTCGAACTGGCCGATGCCGTGATCGACGTGGACCACGTAATCGCCGGGCTTCAACTCCGCGAAATCGGCGAAGAATCCGCTGGTCCGGATTTTGCGGCTGGGGCGTTCGACGGAGGGCGTAACGTCGAAGAGATCGGCGTTGCCGTAGATGGTGACTTTCGCTTCGGGGAAGGAGACGCCTTGCGCGAACGGCGCGCGCACAAGAACGAGGGCGGCGCTTTCCGTGGCGCTTTCGGCGGTGAAGCCCGCGGCGGCTTCTTCGGTTTCGCCGAGAACATAGGGGACTTCGTATTCGCGGCAGATGTCGGCGTAACGCTCGAGTTCGCCGAGGCTGGCGGCCGTGAGATAGACCGTGCCGCCGGAAGCGAGTTGGGACTTCACGTCGCCTACGCAGGCGACCACGTCGCCGTGAAAGCGCGTGCTGGGCCGGGAGCTAAGCTCGAATCGCTGGCCGCCGTTCTGCGCGAGATTCAGTTGTTCCAATTCCGTTCGCGAGGTCTTGGCCAGCGCGCGTTCCCAGTCGGCTTCGCTCCAAAAGTAATGCGAGACTTCGGGGGAATTCGCATGCCCGTGGCGCTCGTAATTCTCCGTGGCGGCTTCCTGCAATTTCTTTGCGGCATCGCGGAGCGCCAGGGGTTCATCGAGAAACACAATCGGCTTCAGAGAGCTTTCCGCGAGTTCGAAGAGCGCGCTGCCGCCCGCTTCGGAGGTTCCGCCCATCCAGCGTCCCGGCTCCCATTCTTCCGCTTCGCGGCTGCCAGGTGCGGGAACGCTCCATTCGGTGAGCGGCAGGATGGTGGTTTTGTTTACGGGAGCAATCGAGCGCTGGGTGCGGGGATCAAATTCGCGAACCGATTCGACGGTGTCGCCGAGAAGCTCGATGCGGACGGGGCGCAAGGCTTCGGGGGAGAAAACGTCGACGATGCCGCCGCGAACGGCGAACTGGCCGGGAAGGTCCACCATTTCCGTGCGCGCGTAGCCGATGCTGCCAAGTTGCTTGATGAGGGCTTCGTGGGAGACCTCGGAATCTTTCGCGAGGATCTGCGCGAGGGTCAGATAAACGTAGGGATCCTGATAGCGCCAGAGCGCGGCGGCCATCGGAGCGATGACGAGCGAAACTTCGCCGTTTGCCAGGCGATAGAGAGTTGCGGCGCGGCGCTCCAGAATGTCGGCGTGAGGGGCTTGGGAATCCCAGGGCAGGTTGTCGAAGGCGGGCAGGACGGCTACGCCGCCGGTTACGCCGGGGAAAATCTGGCCGAAGAAGCGGATGGTTTCCGCGAGTTCTTCGGCGCGGCGATTGCATTCGGTGAGAAAGAAGGCGGGGCGACGCAATTCATGAGTGAAGTAAGCGGCAGACAGCGCTTTGGCAACGTCCTGCAGACCGGAGAGGCCCACGAGGCCTGCGCCCGCGCGTAGTTCTCCCAGCGCGCCATCCAAGGAGGGGTGGCGCAGCAGACGATCCAAACGTTCTCTAACCGCGGGCAGTATCATGCTGCTTGCAAAAACTTATTGGGCCGCTCCAAGGCTCGCCGCTGGCGGCGGGAGGATTGGGTTGGCCGGGTTAACCGGCCTGGGCTTGGCGACCTGAAGGTCGCCGCTACGTGGCGCGAATCTTGCGGAGTATTCCCGTCGTCGAATAGCCCTCTACAATATCAATCGAAAACACTTCTCCCCCAGCTGCCTCGACTTCCTTGCGGCCGACAATTTGGTCCAGAAGCCAGTCTCCACCTTTCACGAGTACATCAGGTAGGAGTACGGCAATTGTTTTCTGAGGTGTCGACTCTGGAAAGATAGTTACCGCATCCACAGATTCTAGTGAACATAGAAGTTCCGCACGCTCCAACTCGGGGCAGATGGGCCTGTTCGCTCCTTTTAGTTCACGGACAACCTCATCACAATTTAGTCCCACCACCAATGCGTCACCACGAGCGCGGGCGGCTTCCAGGAGTTTGATGTGTCCGGGGTGCAAAAGGTCGAAACATCCGTTTGTGAAAACCACGCGGCGCCCGTTGCGTTTAGCCGGGCCAAACTGCAAAATGAGTTCGTCAAGCGTCAAAACCGCGGGGTGCAAAGGTTCTCCATGCTGGCTTCTGAAGAAGCAAACGCCAATCCGTGTGAAATTCAATTCTATCATGTCGCTGGTAAATCCCGCCGGTGTGGGGAGTGGGGCCGATGAAGCCCAAGCCGATGTGGCAAGCGCTGGCGGGTATTGCGCTTCTGGTGGTGGGAGGGTTGTGGACCTTCGTGGGAGCGCGCGATTACTCGGAAAAGCGCGTGAATGCGGTTGCTGGCGCATGCCGGGTGGACATGACCATCGTTCAAAAGCGCGAGGCGCCTGCGCAGGCAAACGCGGGAGCCGTAGTGCTGTTTCACGGATTGGCGGCGAACAAATACATCATGAGGTATCTGGCGCGGAGTTTTGCGGAGCTGGGCCTGACCGTGTACGTGCCGGATTTTCCCGGGCACGGCCGCACGTCCGGCCCTTTTACGCCTGCGAGCGCGGAGGACTGCGGGCGCTCTTTGTTGCGGGGATTGTCTGCGCGCGGAATGATCGTGCCGGATCGGACGATTCTTGCGGGGCATTCGATGGGGGGAGCGATCGCGCTGCGCCTGGCGCCGGAATTCCGACCGGCGGGAGTGATCGCGTTTTCTCCCGCGCCGATGCAACCAACGCACGGGGTGACACCGGAGAAGCTGCTGTTTCAGACTACGCCGCACCTGCTGCCGAACACGCTGATTACCGCCGGACAATTTGAACCGGAAGGGCTGGCGGCGAATGCCGAAGACCTGGTCATGGGCAACCCCGACCCGACGATACAATTTCATTCGCTGCGGGGGCAGTCGCACGTCAGCGTATTGTTTTCGCCCGGGGCGGCGCGAATGGCGCAGGCCTGGGCGGCGCGGGCGCTGAATATTCCGAATCCGGCGCGGGTGCCGAGCTTGCTTTACCTGGGCGGAGGGTTGTTCGGCTTTGTGGGGATTCTGCTATTGTCGGGACCGTTTTTGCGGGAATTGACGACGCCCGTGGCAGAAGAAGCTCCTGCTGGGTCCGAAGTTCCCAAGACGCTGCAATTTCTAGCGGAACTGCTGCTCGCTGGGCTGGCCGCGGTGTTTCTGCTCCACTACTTCATCCCGTTGCGAGTGCTGCGATTGTTTGAGGGGGACTATCTGGCCAGCTTTTTCCTGTTGGCCGGAGCCATGCTGGTGCTACTGCACGCCAGGCTCGCGCACAACAAGTTTGCCGTGAAGACCGGCGTGGTGTTGAGCGCGGCCGCGGGTGCGCTGATCCTGCACCTGCTGGTGACCGGATGGTTTGACCTGACGGTGACGAGTGCGTGGCTTACCGTGCAGAGATGGGCGCGTTTTCCGCTGTTTTTCGTTGCGGCGTTTGTGTTCCTTTACGCGCTGGAACTTCTCCTCGGCCCGGTTCTGGAGCCGCGCAAACGCCTTGGGATTGACTACCTGGCGATTCTGCTGGCGTGGCTCGCGTTGGCGTTCGGCACGTTTGTTCTGCACAGCGGGCAGATACTAGTGGTGCTGCTGATGCCCTATTTCGGGCTGTTTTTTGTGTTTATGCGGCTGGGTGCACGATTGGTACGCGCGCGCACGGCTTCCCCCACGGCGGCCGCGGTCTTCGGTGCTATACTTTTGGCGGGATTCTGCCTGGTGCTCTTTCCTGTGTCCTAAGAGCGGCCGGCCGCCCAGTGGTTGGCTCTGTCCCGCCTGCGCCGGAGAGGCGAACATAGTTCAGTTAAAGCACACAAATGGCTGACATTGTCATCATCGGTGGCGGACCTTCGGGCGCCATGTGCGGGGAAGAACTCGCGCGTGCCGGGCATACCATAAATATTTATGACGAACGGCTGGCGTGGGAGAAGCCGTGCGGCGGCGGCCTGACGTATAAAGCTACGGAACACTTCCCTTTTCTGCTGGATAATCCATATCCGAAAAAATTGATCCGCAACGTGGAAATCATCAGCGCGGAGAACCAGCGGGCGAAGCTGGATCTGAAGCATCCCATCGTGATTTATTCGCGGCGGGTGCTGAACGGGTTCCTGCTGGATCGCGCGCGCGAAGCGGGTTGCGAAGTGCATCAGCGCCGGGTGCTGCAGATCGACACTTCCACGGACAGGCCGCGGTATTGCGTGGAAGGCGAATGGCGCAGTGCGGATTTCGTGGTGCTGGCTTCCGGCGCGCGCAACCAGATGTTGCCGGGCACGCGGGCGCTTTCGGCCGACGAACTGGAAATGACCCAGGGTTATTTCGTGCCGGAGACCGCCGAAGAGATCATCATCAAGTTTTTGCCGGAGTTCGAGGGATACATCTGGTCGTTTCCGCGGGCGGACCACATTTCGCTGGGAATTTGCGGAAGCATGGCGGCGCACACCAGCAACGAGCTGCGCTCTCACCTGCACGCGTTTGCGGCGGCGGAAAAATTTGCGACGGAAAACGCCAAATTTTACAGCCACGTGCTGCCTTCGCCGCAGGTACGGACACTTTCGGATCGCGCGGTGATCGGAAAAAATTGGGCGATGTGCGGGGACGCAGCGGCTTGGGTGGACCCGCTGACCGGCGAAGGGCTTTTTTATGCGATGCGCTCGGGAGAGTTGCTTGGGCGGTCGATCGCGGAGGGATGTCCCGAGCTGTATCCTTCGCGGGTGCGGGCTTCGTTTTCACTGGAGCTGGAATTTGCGGCACGCATCGTGAGGCGTTTCTATCGCGGGTCGTTCCTGGGCTGCGCGGTGACGACGCGAATGGTGCAGTTTTTGCAACGCAACGCGGTGTTCCGGCAATTGCTGAGCGATCTTTTCTGTGGGACGCAGGATTACACCTCACTGAAGCAGCGCGTACTGGGGCATCTGGGCGGCACGCTCAGCCAGTTCGTGAGCAGCGTGCTGAATTTCGAGAAACCCGCGGCCAAGCTGCGGGGCACGGTTCCGGCCGCGGACTGAAGAGTTCGTCCCCACTAGAGTTTCTGTTCCGAATCCATCCGATCGAAGATATTGTCCGTGGGACTCTCCCTGGCATCGAACTTCTGCGTTCCCTGGATGGCTGGCATGGGCTATGGCAGCATGGAGGCACGAGCCTGTGCCACGGAGGATTCCTTGTTCAAGCGACTCTTCAGGCGAAATAAGAAGCTACTGTTCAATCTCTGGCCACCGCTGTTGGGGGCGAGCATACGGATTAAGCGGATTCAGGCGGACTGGAAAGAAGTCGATGTGGAGATGAAACTGCACTGGTGGAATGTGAATTACGTTGGGACGCATTATGGCGGGTCGCTGTATTCGATGACGGATCCGTTTTACATGGTGATGTTCATCGAGATTCTGGGGCGGGATTACATTGTTTGGGACAAGTCAGCGTCGATTCGATTTCGCAGGCCGGGGCGGGGGGCGGTTTATGCGGCGTTTCGGATAACAGACGAGCAGATCGCGGAGATCCGGGAGGCGTTGAAGAAGGAAGAAAAGATTGATCGCGAGTTTGGTGTTGAGGTGAAGAGTTCAGACGGTGAAGTTATCGCAGAAGTGAAAAAGCTGCTGCAATTCCGCAACAAAAAACCAAGCGCGACTGGGGATATTCGCCATTAAGAGACGAGGATTGCGCGTTATTGGGGCGAAACTTTCCATAACGCCAATCGATGGTCCTGTGTACCGGCAAGCAACGTGAAGTCCTGGCCGCTGTAACACGCAGGAATCCCGTAAATCTCTTTGGTGGGGACATAGTCCCAAAGAATTCGACCAGTCTCGGAATCAACAATCCGAATCAGCAGTTTCACGCGGGAATCGTCCTTGGAGGCCGGCAAATAGAAGTCGAATGCGAGACGACCAGCGGCGAAAAAAATCGATGAGAGGGTGACATCCCCCGGGGGGGTAGCGACTGGAAAACTACGGATAACCTCGCCAGCCGATGAGATGACGTAGACCTTGGGCATAGGCCCACTCCGGAGCATGTAAATGGTCCCGTCATCCGCAACGACGAACCGACTCAAATCCACCGCCTGGAGCGCAGTAATGTCCGGCTTTTCAACTTTCGAAGCGTCGATTTCTTCAATCTTGATGTCCCCCGGCAACTGGATTTCCTTCACCAGTTTTCCACGCGAGTCAAAAATCGCCGTAAACGGTGCGCCGGTCTGCTTGAACGCTGGCCCAGCGAACTTCGTGGAATGTTGAACGCCAGATAATAAGAACATGCCGGAAGGCATGGGGGCTATCTGGCGTGGTGAAAAATTAGAGTCGATCCGGATCAAGGAAGCTGATTTGTCATCTCCATCGACTTGAATCACAGCGGCGAATGGATTCCCACCCTTTGTGGCGATCCCGGCCACTGCAAGGATTTTGCCCGTCTTCGTTATGGCGAAATCGTATATTTCAAAACCCGGCGATTCTTTTATTTCGGGCACGCTGGAAACGTCGAAGAATGTCGTGTTTTGAGCGTCCGCGGAAATGCGGAGAATTGGCGCAGCGAGCGCCGCCGATTTTGCCGACACCGGGCGCATATAAATGTTTCCACGGGAATCGCATCGGATGGGGTCAATCCCTCCGGAGGAGGGCTGATTTGCGACCGCTGTTTTCTCGCCTGGCTTGAGTTCGACCTGCGGAATTTGGGCGGTGGTGGTGGATTGAGCGTGCACACTATTGACCATTAGCAGACAAATTGCGAGCACGAGCCCCAACATGTCCGCAGACCCCCGCCATTTCACTTCGACCTCCGCCGATCCACGAGCGGTTCGGGTAGACCCATCACCGTACGCACAAGGCTACCATCGCAGGCCTGGGCGAAACCGCGCGCATATAATCCACTGGGTCCATGGACCTTTGCGGTGATTATCTGGCAGGAACCACCATATATAGCTGTATATGCAGGATCGTAAGGGCAGCAGGGCACTTCGATCGCGGCATCGTAGCAGGCGACGCAGGAGTCATAGTAAATACCGCTGCATTTTACAACTGCCTTTCGGTTGTAGCAGTAGGCGTCAATGCAGAAATATGTTGCACTAACCGGCGACGCGCAATTGCACCCCCCTGCGCCCTCGCCAGAGTTGGCATAAGTGCGCTCCCGACCAACCCAAAGAGTATCCAGAACATGGATTTCATACGGCCTCCTTGCTCAGCTATTAGTAATGGGATACGTACTCCTTACTGTAGGTCCCTTTATCATAATAGTAGGTTGACGGGAACTACATTTAGACAGCGACTGTATCTGAAGTCCCAAGCAGGTCGTGGGTCGGGCGTAACAAAAAGCGCCCGCCACGCAAAACCATCCGGGGCGCAAAAAACGCGCCTCGGTAGGCGGCCGGTACAAAGGCAAGCGGGTCCACCTGAAGGTGGACGCTACGAAGAAATGTTACGGGAGGACTTTGGCGATGCGGGTGACGGCCCAGTCGATTTCGTCGCGTTGGATAACGAGGGGCGGGGCGATGCGGATGATGGTGTCGTGGGTTTCCTTGCAGAGGAGGCCTTCGTTTTTGAGGGCTTCGCAATACGGGCGGGCGTCGGTGTTCAGTTCGATGGCGAGCCAGAGGCCGCGGCCGCGAATTTCGCGGATGAGTGGACTTTTCAGGGTGCGCAGTTTTTCGAGGAAGTAGGCGCCGAGTTCCGCGGAGCGGTCGATCAGGTTTTCTTCGACGAGGATGCGCAGGGCCGTTCGCGCGAGAGCGCAGGCGAGCGGATTGCCGCCGAAAGTGCTGCCGTGATCGCCGGGTTGGAAGACGCCAAGAATTTCGTTTGAAGCCAGCACCGCGGAGACGGGATAAAACCCACCAGCGAGTGCTTTGCCGATGATGAGCACGTCGGGTTGAACGTCTTCGTGCATGCAGGCGAAGAGTTTGCCAGTTCGGCCGAGGCCGGATTGGATTTCATCGGCCATCAGCAACACGTTGTTTTCGCGACAGATTTCGGCGGCTTCGCGCAGGAAGCCATCGCGCGGAATGATGATTCCGGCTTCGCCCTGGATTGGTTCGAGCAGGAAGCCGCAGGTGTTCGGAGTGATTGCGGCGCGCAAGGCTTGAGCGTCGCCGAATGGAATGACGCGAAAGCCTGGTGTGAATGGGCCGAAGCCGTCCTTGTACTGTTCTTCGGTGGAAAAGCCCACTACGCTGATGGTGCGGCCGTGAAAATTGCCTTCGCAGACGATGATTTCGGCTTGTCCGGCGGGAATTCCCTTTTTTGTATAGCCCCACTTGCGGGCGGCTTTGATGGCGGTTTCGACCGCTTCGGCGCCGGAGTTCATGGGCAGGGCCATGTCCATGCCGGTCAATTCGTGGAGTTCTTTGTAGAGCAGCGGCAATTGCGCGTTGCGGAATGCGCGTGAGGTTAGCGTGACTTTGCGCGCTTGTTCGATCAGGGTTTCGATGAGCTTCGGATGGCAGTGACCTTGATTGACGGCGGAATACGCGGCGAGGCAATCGAGATAGCGCTTCCCTTCCACGTCGAAGAGCCACGCGCCTTCGCCGCGCTCGATTACCACGTCCAGCGGACGATAGTTGTGCGCGCCGTAGCTTTCTTCGAGGGCGATGAATTCTTTCGTTCCCGTCAGACTGAGATGCGCGGCAGGCATACCGATACTCCCGTTGAATCGATTGGTCAGGTCTACAACGCCGGCGGGGTGCGATTGGCGGCTGTTAACCTTGTCAAAAGCGTGGAAACATTATGGCATCGGAGCGCGCATTGCGCTATACACTCGCTGAGCCGCGATGGGATGCCATAAGCTTGTACCCGGGTGGCGGAAAAGAACGTCCATAATCACAATTGGGATCAAGGGGGGAACGTCATGAGCAAACGAACCTTCGCGCTGCTTTGCCTGGTATTTTTTGGAGCGATCGCCGCGGTGGCCTTGCCGAAACACCGTGCGGCGAACATGCCCTCGGATGTGAGCAATCTCAACGTCACGATTCAGGAGTGGGCCGTGCCTACGAAGGGCGGGCATCCGCACGATCCGGCGGTGGGAGTAGACGGAGCGCTGTGGTTCACCGAGCAGATGGTAAACAAGCTGGGGCGACTGGATCCGAAGACGGGCGAGTTCAAGGAGTATCCGCTGCCCGAGGACAAGAATGCCGGGCCGCACGGATTGGTGGCGGACAAAGAGGGGAATATCTGGTTCACGGCGAATTTTGGCGGGTACATCGGGAAGCTCGACCCACGCACGGGCAAAGTGACGGAATACAAAATGCCGAGCGAGAAGGCGGACGATCCGCATACGGCGGTATTCGATGCGCGCGGGATTTTGTGGTTTACCGTACAAGGCGGGAACATGGTGGGGCGGCTGGATCCGAAGAGCGGGAAGATTGAGTTGAAGGAAGTTCCGACGGAGTCCGCGCTGCCTTACGGGATTCAAGTCAACAGCAAGGGCGTGCCGATTTTCTGCGAGCTGGGCACGAACAAGATGGCTTCGATCGATCCGCAGACGATGGCGATTAAGGAGTACGCGCTTCCGGCGGAAGTGCGGCCGCGGCGAGTGGCGATTGCGGCGGACGATACGGTTTATTTTACGGATTTCAAGAGTGGGCATTTGGGCACGCTGAACACGGCGACGGGGAGCGTGAAGTTGTTCACTTCGCCGGGCGGGGCGGAAGCGAATCCTTACGGGATTGCGATTACCCCGGATGGGATGGTGTGGTACAGCGAGTCTGGCGTGCATCCGAATACGATCGTGCAGTTCAATCCGAAGACGCAGACGTTTGCGAGCGCGAAGATTCCGTCCGGCGGAGGAGTGGTTCGCAACATGGCGGCCACGTCGGACGGGCGCGTGTATATCGCTTGCAGTGGAGTGGACAAAGTGGGCGTCGTATCGCCGGCAAAATAAGCGCGCGAACTCTGATTCAACGCGAATGATCGCACAAATGTGGTTAGGGGAAATGACGTGGGCGAATTTTTGAAGTCGCGCCGTGAATTTCTTAAGCGCACAAGCCTCGCTGCGGGAGCCATGCTGCTCCCCAGGCAAGGTATTCTTGCCGTCGCGCTTAAATCGCCTGCCAGCGACCCTCCCGCCGATTACAGTTTGCATATCAAGGCGGCGCCGATTGAGATTGCGCCGAAGCGGATTGTTTCGGCGGTTACTTACAACGGGCAATTTCCCGGGCCGCTGCTGAGATTCAAGGAAGGGCGGCTGGCGACGGTGGATGTGTTCAATCACACCGATGCGCCGGAGCAACTTCACTGGCACGGACAGCAGGTGCCAGTGGAGGTGGACGGGGCGGCGGAGGAAGGGACGCCGTTCATTCCCGCGCAGGGGCAGCGGCGAATTGTTTTTACGCCGAGGCCGGCGGGATTGCGCTTTTATCACACGCATAATCGCGCGGGGGCGGATCTGGCTGCCGGTCAGTACAGCGGGCAGGTGGGACTCGTTTACATCGAGCCGAAAGAAAATCCTGGGGGCTACGACCAGGAAATTTTTCTGGTGCTGAAAGAGTTTGAGCCGACGTTCAGCCAGGGCGGGGATATGGCGCAGGATTTTCTTTCGCCGGCGGCTATCGTGAAATCGCTAAAGGATGCGGGTGAGGCCGCGATGAACGCTTCGCTGGCCAAGGGCATGCCGCATGGATATGAAGTGGGCTACAACGCGTTCACGATTAATGGGCGGATGCTGGGGCACGGCGAGCCGGTTCGAGTGAAACGCGGGCAGCGAGTGTTGTTTCACATTTTGAATGGGAGCGCGACAGAAATTCGGAGCTTGGCGCTGCAGGGGCATTCATTTGTAGTTGTGGCGCTGGATGGGAATCCGGTGCCGGACCCGGTGAAGGTTCCGGTTTTGTGGCTAGGGACGGCGGAACGCATTTCCGCGATTGTGGAAATGAATCATCCGGGAGTTTGGGTGCTGGGCGATCTCGACAACGATGATCGTCACCGCGGAATGGGGATCGTTGTGGAATACGCGGGAGGCACGGGAAAACCGGTGTGGCTGGCACCGCCGGCGTTTCGGTGGGATTACACGCGTTTCGGGAAACCCGGCGCAACGGCGGCTGCGCCTGATGAAACGATTGAGATGCTTTTTGCGAAGGACAATGCGGAGGAAGAAGGATTCAATCGCTGGACGATCAACGGAACTGCTTTCCCGATGAACAGTGGAGTTCAGCCAGCCGCCTTCCATTTACGCGAAGGCAAGCGCTACCGGATTCGAATGCGCAACGCGAGCGACGATATTCATCCGATCCATCTGCACCGGCACAGCTTTGAACTCACGCGACTGGGCGGGAAACCAACTGCGGGGATTCTCAAGGATGTGGTGATGCTCGGCGGTTATCTGGAAGCGGAAATTGATTTCGTTGCCGACAATCCGGGACTGACGCTGTTCCACTGCCACCAACAGTTGCACATGGATTTCGGGTTCATGACGTTGTTCGATTATTCCGGCTGAAACCCTTCGGGCCGATTCGATGAAAAATCAGAAGTGGGAGCCGAATTCTGGCTGAGGTAGTTCCGGTACTCCAAAATTTCTCTGGGGTTGAATTTAGTTCCCTGCCTTTGCGAAGGCTTTCTTCGCTAGACCTTTACATTCAACAACTTAAAACGCGGTGGTTTGGCGAAGGCCCTGCGGCTTGAAATGGCAGGGAGGAATTCATGATTGGAAGCAAACGAAATGTGTTGCTCGGGAGTGCAATTGTGCTGCTCTCCGCGGGAATCATAACGGCGGCGGTGACGCTGGTGGTTCACCCAAGGACTGTGCCGGTGACTGTTCCGGAAGAGACGGCGATTCATGTGACGCTGGATCAGGGAATTTCCAGCAACCAGAACCGTCCCGGGGACCACTTTGAGGCTACGATCTCGGAGCCTGTGGTTTTGAATGACAAGACCGTGATCCCGCAAGGGACGCCGGTGGAAGGCATCGTTGTGGATGCTCGGCCGTCTGGACATTTGATGGGGCGGGCGCACCTGCAACTGGCGCTGGAATCGATGCAGCTCGATGGAAAGACGTACGATTTGCGGACGTCGAGTGCATACCGCAGGGGCGGCGATCACAAGAAGCGCAACTGGGCGTTGATTGGGGGCGGAGCCGGCGGAGGCGCGTTGATTGGCGCGGCGGCGGCTGGAGGAAAGGGCGCGCTGATTGGGGGGCCGATTGGCGCGGGAGCTGGGACGGCTGTGGCGTATTTCACCGGGAAGAAGGATATCCACTTGAGGCCGGAGATGCGGTTGGAGTTTCGGTTGAACCAGCCGGTGATTGTGGATACGAAGAGTTAGAACACGGAGTCACCCCGTTTGGTGACCTCATGGTTGTTCCCCATTTAATCGATTAATTCCCTTTGGTGGCCGACCTTCTGGTCGGCCATTATTTTCATTCCTGCGTTTTCCTGAATAGATATTTAACGTGACCGACGGAATGCGGGTCCACCTGAAGGTGGACGCTACTGCGTACATTCCGTGGCGGTTCGCGCATCGAACGGGTATCCTTCAAAACGAACAACGGGGACTCATGTCTTTACGCTCAACATATACACCAACTGCGGTTAAGGGAGCTTCCGGAGAACGCTCGTCGAGCAGGGCCAGCACGAGCGAGACGGCAGAAAAGAAACCCAAGAAAAAGGTGAACTGGAGTTCGCTGCCGGAGATCTGGGCGCTGATTCATCCGCGCCGGGGGATTTTGATTCTCGGGTTCGGGCTGATGGCGATCAACCGGGTGGCGGGGCTGGTGCTGCCCGGGTCGACGAAATATCTGGTGGACGACGTGATCGGGAAGAAGCAGCAGCAACTGCTGCTGCCGCTGGTGCTGACGGTGATTGCGGCAACGCTGGTGCAGGGGCTTTCGTCATTTGCGCTGACGCAGCTTTTGTCGAAATCGGCGCAGCGGATGATCACCGATTTGCGGAAGCAGGTGCAGGCGCATATCGGGCGGCTTTCGGTGAGTTTTTACGACGCGAACAAGACCGGGGCGCTGGTTTCGCGGATTATGAGCGACGTGGAAGGCGTGCGGAATCTGATCGGCACGGGACTGGTGGAGTTTGTCGGCGGGTTGATGACGGCGGTTCTGGCTCTCTGCGTGCTGCTTTATATCAACGCCGTAATGACGGTCGTCGCGTTTGGCGTCCTGATTGTTTTCGCGCTGTTCCTCAATAAGGCGTTTTCGACGATCCGGCCGATTTTTCGGCAGCGGCCCAAAATTAATGCCGAGGTGACCGGGCGGCTGACCGAGTCGCTAGGCGGGGTGCGGGTGGTGAAGGGCTATCACGCGGAAGAGCATGAGGAGGGCGTGTTCGCGGGCGGGGTGCAGCGGCTGCTGGACAACGTGCTGAAGACCTTGACGGCCACTTCGATCATGAGCCTTTCAGGCGCGATGCTGATGGGGCTGGTGAGCGCAGTGGTGATGTATCTGAGCGCGCGGAGAATCATTGGCGGGCAGATGACCATCGGGATGTTTTTTTCGTACTCGATGTTTCTGGCGATGCTGATCGCGCCGGTGTTTCAGATTGTGGCGATCGGGACGCAGTTGACGGAGGCGATTACGGGGTTGGAGCGGACGCGTGAAATTTTGAACGAGGCGAAGGAAGATCAGGACCCGAGGCGCACGGTTTCGCTGGAGCGGATTACGGGGCGGGTGGAATTCGAGGAGGTACATTTTTCTTACGAGGCGGCGAAGGAAGTGTTGCACGGGGTGAGTTTTGTATCGGAGCCGGGGACGGTTACGGCGCTGGTGGGGCCGTCGGGGTCGGGAAAATCGACGATGATCGGGCTGGTTTCGGCGTTTTATACGCCTACGCAGGGGCGCATTCTGGTGGATGGCGCGGACCTTTCGACGGTGAAGCTGAGTTCATATCGGACGCAGCTTGGCGTGGTCTTGCAGGAGACTTTTCTTTTCGATGGATCGATTCGGGAGAACGTGGCGTATGCGAGGCCGGGAGCAACGGAAGCGGAGATTATGGAAGCATGCCGGATCGCGCGGGTGGATGAGTTTGCGGAGAATTACGAGAAGAAGTACGACACCGTGGTGGGCGAACGCGGAGTGAAGCTTTCGGGCGGGCAGAAACAGAGGGTTTCGATTGCGCGGGCGATATTGGCGGATCCGCGGATTTTGATTCTGGATGAGGCTACGTCGAGCCTGGATTCGGAGTCGGAGGCGCTGATTCAGGAAGGGCTGCGATATTTGATGCGCGGGCGGACTACGTTTGTGATTGCGCACCGGTTGTCCACGATTCGGCGGGCGGAGCAGATTTTGGTGGTGCAGGAGGGGAATATTCTGGAGCGCGGGACGCATGAGTCGCTGTATGCGGCGCATGGGCGGTATTTCGAGCTTTATACGAAGCAGCATGCGGTGGAGACGAATCTGTTTTTGGCGCCGGGCGAGGGAGATAAAGTAGAGGACGACGGGAAAGACGGGGCGGGTGGAAATGGGCGTGGCGGGGCTGCGTTGCCGGAGGCGTTGCAGGCGTTGAGGAATCGGAATGTTTAGGAAGTTGACGGGTAAGAAAAACAGGAAGAGAGCTTAACGCTGAGGCGCAGAGTGCGCAGAGAGGAAAAACCCGCACCCTGAAAACCGCAGGATGCGGCACCCACAATCAGAAATACAAAGGCCCGCCAATCGAAAGCGGGCCTTTTCGATTTGAAGATGAAAAATTGTTAGAGGGAGGGGCGGCGGAGCATGGGCTTTTTGGCTTGGGCGGCGGCTTGGGTGGGGAGAAGGGTGGCCATTTTGCGGATCATGGCGAGGACCAGGCGCTTGTCGCCTTCGGAGAGGGTGGTGCTGTATTTTTTGATTTCGGCGAGAAAGCGGATTTCGTCCTGGCTGAGTTCGCCGAGCATTTTCTGGGTCTCTTTGTCGCGGGGAGTTTCGGTGCCCGGGAAAAAATCGGCCAGGGAGATTTCCATGGCTTCGGCAATTTTCGCGAGGGTTTCGAGCGAAGGAACGGTGTGGCCGTTTTCGACGCGCGAGAGGTAGCAGCGGAGGAGGCCGGTGCGGCGCTCGATGTCGCCCTGGGAAAGGCCGCGCTGGCTGCGGTAGGTTTTGATGACTTCGCCGATGTTGACTTGTGGTTTCTCTTTAGGCACGGTTTTCTCCAATCGAAATGGTAGCTTAGTCGCTAACAGTAGGAGTGGCAAGGGGGAATGTGGGGAGCGTGGTGGCCAAAGGGTAACGGCTGGGGGAAAGTCTACAGCCGTCAGCCTTTAGCCGTTCACGTGTCGTGTTCCAAATGAAAATTTGAGGGGGGGGATAAGTTGAGGTTCTGAGGGCATCCTCATCGGATGCCCTCAGAATGACAAGTTTCGATTTGGTAGTGAGACTGGGCTTGGGGACCTGAAGGTCGCCGCTACGGGACGGAGCGGCTCGTTCGCCGCGGCGAGCGGGCGCAGTACAAGCTATGAGTGCAATTCCAATGACGAGACGAATCCAGGGCAAAATCTTCATTCTTGACGATTAGTGGCGATGGCGAGGGAGATTGGTGCGATGTTGTAGCCGTCGATTGTGAGATTGGGGTCACTGCCCCCGAGATCAGCACGGGCGAAGGAAACGGAGACAGATTTTTCTTCGCCGGGGAGGAGGGAGAAATAGCTGTCGTCCCAGAAGACGGGGACGAGATCGTCGCCGCCCGGACCTTTGGTAAGTCGCGGATGAACCATGAAGGCCACGGCGTTGCTGGTGTTTTTGACGCGGAGGTGAATCACGCCAGTTTTCCCGGTGGCCCCTCCGGACGACTGAGCCTCGAGTTTCACTTGCGGGAGAGAGTTTAAGCCTGTGAGGTCGGCGAAGTCTTTTTGGGGGGTGTAGACGGTGTCTTTTTTGTGCTTCCAGTCCATGGTGTCGAGTTTGGTGGAGAGCCAGTAGAAATTGTCGCTGACCGGATTGTCGGAGGGGTCGTGGAGTTGGAGTTTCAGGAAATAGGTGGTGGAGAGATTCGCCGGAGTTGGAAGATCGAGGGCTTTGGTGGCAGCGTCGGCTGGTACATCAATCGTGGCATCGCGGGAACCGACTTCCTTGGCGTCGATGTTGTACAACTTCGCGGTGACTTTGTAGCCTTTCAGGTCTTCGTATTTGCCGTTGATGACGGAGACAGAGTTGGTGTCCCAGTCGTATTGGACGTGGACGATTTCCTGGGCCTTTTTGGTCCCGAAGTAGCCGCCGGCGGGGACGAGATAGTAGTCGTAAAGATGCCAGATGAGGGAGGGCCAGGCGTTGTTGAGCATCCACTGGATGACGCCGGTGGAGACGTATTTGTTGCGGGCGTAGGCTTCGAACATGGAGCGCTGGTTGTCATAGGCCATGGCCTGGGCTTTGCGCTCGAAGTCGTCGAGGGAGGTGGGGGCGCCGTAACGCTTTTCGAGGGCGTCACGGAAGACATCGATCGTGGTGAAGCGTTCGCCGCCGGAGTGAAAATTCCAGTAATCGTCGATGGGCCAGAGATGTTCTTTCGGGATGAACTTGGCGAGGCTTTCCTTGGTGGGGATGGCGGGGCCGGGGCTGGTTTCGGTGTTGTAGCTCCAGGCGCCGCCAGCTTTTTTATCGGAGAGCCAATACATAGGGGGAACGTACTCGTAGGGGCCGGTCATTTTCACGCCGGATTTGCCGGTGACCTTGGTGGGAGTTTCAGAGGCGGAGGAGACCGTGGGATTCGGCCACTCGAGATTCTTGAGGATGTCGAGATACATGGTTTCGATGTCGGCGGGCGGCGGGCCATCGCTGCCGTAGAGCCAGACGAAAACGCTGGGGTGATTGCGCAGGCGAGAGGCTTGGTCGACCATCGAGGCAGCGGCGATTTTTTTGGTTTCAGGGGTCCAAGATTTCCAGTGTTCCCAGGCATCGCAGCAGATCCAGCCGGGCATGACCAGGATGCCAAGCTTGTCGGTCTTGTTGAAGAATTCGTCGCGGTCGGTTTTGCCTTCAAGGCGAATGGTGTTGAGGCCCATGTCCTTGACATAGGCGAGGTCAGCGTCGAGTTTTTTGGAGTCCCAGCGGAGGAGCATGTCGGGCGCCCAGGCGGCGCCGCGGATGAGGACGCGCTTGCCGTTTACTTTGAACAGGCGGCCGCCGGATTCGGTGAGCTCGGAGGTGACTTCGCGGATGCCGAAGTCGAGGGAGGCGGAATCGGATAGTTCGCTGGAAATATCGACGCGGAACGTGGCGTTGTAGAGATAGGGTTCGCCCATCTGGTAGGGCCACCAAAGACGCGGGCTGGCCAGCTTGAGTTGCGGGAATTGATCGGGGGAGAACCGGACGATTTTCGTTTCCTTGGCCGCGAGTTCGACGGGTTGAGCGAGTTGAATATCGCCGGTGTTGGCGTGCAGCGTGGCTTTTACTGGGTGATCGGTGTTGTTGCGAAGTTCGGCGGAGAGAGTGAGCGCAGCGGATTTGTAGGCGGAGTCGAGTTTGGCGTTGGCAAACGGATGTCGCAGCGTGACATCGCCGGAGGAGGAGAGGAAGACTTCGCGCCACATGCCGGAGTCTTTGTCGGGCGGAGTGGGATTCCAGTCGACCCAGGTGAGACCGAGATCATTTTTTTCGGGGGCGAAGACTTCGACGGCGAGCGCGTTCTTCCCTTCCCTGTGCAGAAGGTCGCCGATGGAAAATTCGTAGGCGCGGTAGGCGCCGGCGATTTCGCTGCGATCGGCGAGTTGCTTGCCGTTGAGCCAGATGTTGGCGCGGTAGTTGATGCCAAGGAAATGGAGCCAGATGGCGCGGTTGGCGTAAGCGGCGGGCGCGGCAAATTCGGTGCGGAACCAGTGGGAGCAGCGAAAGGGACTGCCGCCGGGCATATCGAGATTGGCGGCTTGAATTTTGTTGTTCGTGAATGCGCCGGGGTAAGAATTGAGATTTATGCCGTAGTTGGGATCGGGGAGAGTTTTGTCGCTGACCAGGGTGCCGACGACAGTGCCGGGAACAACGGCGGGGTGCCATTTGGAATCATCGAAGCCGGGAGCGGCAATCGCTTCAGCCTTGGCGGAGAGTTTGCACGACGACTCCATTCGCCAGCCGTCGTCCAGGAAAATTCGGATTGGCGGCGCGTCTTGACAAAGTGCGGCGCCTGGAAGAAGAGAGAAAACCACGAGCGCAGACAAACCGTAGAAAAAGGAGCGAATCTGGGACATACGGAGCCTCACGATTCGGTAGGATAACCGAAAGAATCCCGGCAGCCGTATCTTACATTAAACCGATTCAATACAAGAGAGTTTCTTAAGATGGATGTGGGAAACATTTACGTACCACTCAATGCGATCTTGAGTCCGGGGCCGGAAGTGGTTAGGCTGTACCTGTCGTACACATCTCCAGTTCCATCGTACCTCTTGCAAATTCACTAAGGCCCGAATGCAGGTTTCGGGTGGGGAGCCAGCCATGGGTCGTCGCGTCATCGCAGTGCTCTGTTTTTTGTTGTTCGCCGGATGCGTTTCCGTTCAGGGGCAGGGGAAACGAAAAATTATTGTGGATCAGGATGCGCGGGGGCCGGCTACCACCGACCAGCAGTCGATGCTGGCGTTGATTCAGGCGCCGCAGGCGGAAGTACTTGGGCTGACGATCGTCAGCGGCGACCAGTGGCGGGATGAAGAGGTGGCGCACACGCTGCGAATGCTGGAGTTGACGAACCATCCGGAGATCAAGGTGTATCCCGGAGCAATCTTTCCGTTGATCAACAGCAAGGAGGAGATTGCGCGGTGGTCGCGGTTGTATGGAAAGGTGCGCTACCAGGGAGCATGGACGAAGAACGGCACGGGGAAATTTGTAGGCGAAGTGCATGGGCCTTACGAGGTGCCGGATTTGCCGGAGGGAAATCCTTCACGGAAAGCGGAAGACGAGGATGCGGCGCACTTCATTATCCGGATGGTGCACAAGTATCCGCATGAGGTGACGATTTACGCGGGCGGGCCGATGACGAACATTGCGCTGGCGCTGATGCTGGACCCAAAGGTGGCGGAACTGGCGCAGGAGCTGGTGGTGATGGGCGGAAGCATCGCGCCGGAAGTGCCGCTGGCGTGGAAGACGGAGAATCGGCGGGAGTTCAATTTCTGGTGGGACCCGGAGGCGGTGCACATCGTGCTGAGGGCGCCGTGGAAGAAGATTACGGTGACGACGGTGGATATTTCGGTAAAGACGCGGCTCACGAACGAGACGATTCAGAAGATTGCTGCGGCTGGCACTCCATCGGCGGCTTATATCGGGAAGTACTCGGATGAGGAGTATTTGTGGGATGAACTGGCGTCGGTGGCCTGGCTGGAGCCGAGCGTGATTACGAAGGAAGTGACGCTGTATGTGGACATGGATATTTCGCATACGGCGGGGTATGGAAATACGTTGGTTTGGACGGAGGAGGAACGGCCGGGGATGGGGGAGTCGTTGGTGCATGTGCAGACGGATTTGGACAATGAGAAGTTTATGAAGATTTTGATCGGGTTGTTGGCGGGGACGGCGGGGAGGTTGGTGGGATTGCGGGGGTG